>Ga0160464_100012_pt1 | contig 297581 bp, 245 predicted proteins | sample HID1971I_E11MG_FD_108275 | JGI IMG/M metagenome (GOLD analysis project Ga0160464, IMG submission 108275) | Enriched millipede-associated microbial communities from UW Madison campus, WI, USA - HID1971I_E11 MG | ecosystem: Host-associated > Arthropoda: Insects > Digestive system > Unclassified ...
CTACACTCAATGGCAGCGGTGCGGTAGATGGCTGGGCCATTGTAGGAGGGAATGACAACAATGAGTTTGCGATTGATGCAGCGGGTAACGTAACTGTAGCGAATAATGCAGCTTTTGATTATACCAAGATCCCGAGCTATACGATTAAAGTGACAGCTACCAACGGGCCTACGAGGATCTCGGAACCGGTAGATGTGACAATCGTATTGCTTCCGGCGCCTTCAGCACCTGAAGTCGTGGGGGCTTACAACGGGATTATTCCTTCATTAAGCCCCACTGTCCAGGGCAATCTGATTGCGGCCAATTCGACCATCACAGACTATAAGCCTTATCGGGTGACCTTGTATGTAGATGGCACAGTTGCCGCCAGTGATCTTCCTGTGAGTGATGTTGGGGTATGGTCTTATAAATTACAAACGCCGTTGACAAGGGGAGTACATTCCTTCTACATTACTGCAACCTTAAACGGGGTGCTGAGCGATAACAGTCCGACAGTGAATGTGAGAACGATAGAGTCTGGTTGGTTAGTGACACCTCACAACATCATTACGCCAAATGGCGACGGTAAGAATGATACCTGGAAGGTAGCCAATATTGAGTTGTATCCAACCAATGAAGTGAAGGTTTTTAATAAAACCGGGGAGGTGGTGTACAGCAAAACCAATTATCAGCAAGACTGGGACGGAAGTTATAATGGACGCTCTTTAAATCCCGGTACGTATTATTATCAGATCATATTAGGTCCTGATATGAAGCCACTTAAAGGCTACCTGACCCTGGTTAAAAATAAATAAGCAATCATAAAATCAAAACGATGAGGAATACGAAATTAAACTGTATCGCTGGAGGCATTTTTACGCTAGTTGTATCTCTGTTTACGCTACAGGCTTCCGCACAGGTTAATCCAATGTTGGGCATATATTATCAAAACAGGTACCTGGTCAATCCGGCCTATGCGGGTATCAATCAAAAACTAAATGTAAACCTGATCTATAAACGTGAGCTGACCAAAGTAGAAGGTACACCAGCGGCAAACAGCATCTCTGTAGATTATGGATTTGGCAAGGTCGGCGTGGGATTAAATGTAACAACCGACAGGGATGGACTGCTGGATATCAACCGTTATGTAGCGAGTTATGCCTATCATTTACCGGTGGGGAATGAGGGCGCGTTAAGCCTGGGCCTTTCCGGTGGGATCACGACCGAGCGGATCAATATGGGTCACCTGATCGGTGATGACGGAGATGGGGAAGTAGGCTATTACAACAATGAACCGGCACATCTGGATGCAGATTTCGGCGCTGCCTATACCATTAAGAACATTACTGTTCAGGCTGTTCTGCCAAATCTCCGGAATCTTTTTTATGAGAATGAAGAAGTGAGGATCTATACCCCTTCTACATTTTATGCTTCCGCAAGCTATCGTTTGGTTGGTGCCTCTACGGTGCTGGAGCCCATGGTGGCTTACAGGGGAGTGAGGAATTATGATGCGATCATTGACGCAGGATTGAATGCTTCATTTTTTAATGAGCAATTTAATCTGATGGGGATCTATCACAGTACTAATCATGTGAGTGCTGGGCTCGGATTTGCCATTCAGAAAAAATATCAGTTGCAATTGGGATATACTTTGCCTTTTGCAGGTGCAATGCAGCAGTATTCTGATGGAAACGTTCAGATTGGGCTAAAAATGCAGTTTTTGGGGAAATAACGAAGTGGAATTTTTATTTGGGATATTTTTACCCGGTATTTTTATTTTATAATTGTGTTAAATATTTGTTAATGAACCATTATATGTGTATTTTCAACCAATAATAGGGGAAGAAAAAAGCTACACCACCACAATACCAACCGAACGATTACCAATGGAAGTTTATAATCTGTTTTCTGATAAAGAATTGCTTTTAAAGATCGCAGGCGGAAGCGAGACGGCTTTTCGTCAGATATTCGATTCTTATAGCAAAACGATCTATTCATTCGTAGAGAACTTTATCCATTCTGCGGAAGATGCGGAGGAAATTGTTCAGGAGACTTTTTTAGTTTTGTGGAACAACCGGACTACCCTGACTGAGATTGACCATCCACGTAATTATATCTATACGATTGCCCGCAACAAATGCTATGATTATCTGGCTAAAGTGGCCCGGAATCAAAAAGCCATGCGCCATGCCTGGGAACATACGCAGATGGAGTATAATGAGACCGAAGCAATGATGCAGGCTAAGGAAAGTGGCATGCTGATCGATCGTGCCTTATTGAAATTGTCGGAGCAAAAACAGGTGGTGTTTAGGATGAGCCGTTTTGAAGACATGACCCATGAACAGATTGCGGATGCCACAGGCTTGTCCAAGAGCCGGGTTAAAAATATCATTGTAGAGGTACTCAAGCATTTGAAAGTCAGGTTACAGCAGGCTTCCATTCTCATGGCTTTTCTGCTAAGCTATTTTTGTTAATTTCTCCCTTTGCATACATGGGGTGCTCTAAATCAACATTTCTTATTTTTTTTAAATTAAATCGGTCCATTATTAGACGGCATCAGTCTATATAGATAATAACAACACAAAAATGTCTGAACCTACTGAAAGATATACTTACCTCTTAGAACAATACACCCGCAGAAACTGTACCTGGGAGGAATATCAGGAGCTTTTTTCTTACCTGGAGAAGGAGGAGAATAAGGAGGCCCTGACACGCTTTATGGATCAGAAATACGTTTTAAGTGAGCCATCTGCCAGCAGAAGCCCCGAAGAATTTAATTCGATGTACCGGCACATGATGGCAGGTCTTCCTAAAAGGAAAAAGCCTTATTTATGGTTGCGTTATATGGCAGCAGCGGCAATTATAGTCGTTTGCGGCATTGGTGTCACACTTTGGTCCGGGAAGTCTGACCCACAGATCTTGCTGACATCCAATGGCCCGTATAAAAATGATATAGCGCCAGGCGGCAATAAGGCGATGCTGACTTTGGCCGATGGTACGGTCGTACCGCTTGATGACCATAATGACCGGGTGATCCATACCGGGCCTTTTACTTCAAGGACTGAACACGGGCAACTGGTGTATCAGGCAGATGGAGAATCTGCAATAAAACCTAATGAATACAATACACTGGCCACACCGAGAGCGGGACAATATAAATTGATCCTGGCTGACGGAAGCAAAGTTTGGCTCAATGCAGCCTCCTCTTTGAAGTACCCAACCACCTTCGATTCCGAGTATCGTAGAGTCGTGCTCACGGGGGAAGCATATTTTGAGATTGCTGAGAATAAAGCACATCCATTCATCGTAGAAACAGGGGATGCCCAGATCAAAGTGTTGGGGACGCATTTTAATATTATGGCGTATCAGGAGGAACATATCTCTGAAGCTACGCTGTTGGAAGGATCTATACAATTTGCCAGAGGGGACAGACAGATTTTGCTAAAGCCGGGGCAGCAGGTACTATATAGGCCCGGCAGCAATTATGAAAAAGTAATTCGTCCTGACCTGGAAGATATTATGGCCTGGAGAAATGGGGTCTTTGTATTTGACGATACCGACATCGAAGAAATTATGCGGAGCGTAAAGCGCTGGTATGATGTGGATGTGGTATTTAAAGGGGCAAAGCCTGACTTGTCGTTTACAGGGGTAATCCCGCGAACGGGCAATATCTCTAAAGTATTAAAAATATTGGAATCGGCAGGAGATATCGTTTTCGATATCAATGGAAAAACGGTCACCTGCGCTAAAAAATAAACCGGTTATGGATAGATAAACTATACTAAAATATACAGGGCTTAAAAAACCCTTCCCCGGATTGCAGCCGGGAAAGGATAAGTATAAGGCTTGTTGGAAACAATTTTTTGAAACATCATTGCTCAAACCTTAGATATACAAATGTATGAAAGATAGAATACATTTTGGAATGCTTTCGGCATTAGCTGCCGCGGGATTAAACAATTCCAGAATTTTAAAGAAAACCCTTTTGATAATGAAGCTTATTGCGGTTATCCTTTTTATTGTCAATTTGCAGGTTAGTGCAACCAGCTTTGGCCAGAATGTCAGTATATCTAAGACTGATATCAGTTTGAAAGATGCGTTCAAAGAACTGCGTCAGCAAACGGGGTATTACTTTATTTATAAAAATGAAGTGCTTGCGAACACCGGTAAGGTGAGTATCCATGTGAAGGATGTGAGCATTGATAAAGCGCTTTCTGCCTTGCTTAAAGACCAGCCACTGAGCTATACGATCGAAGATAAGATCATCGTAGTGAAGGCAAAGCCGGAGCCTGTGGTTTCGGCTGTACAGCAAAACCGGGTGCTGACAGGTAAGGTTACGGATTCCAATCTCGGTGACCCTTTACCTGGAGTATCGGTCCGCATTAAGGAAAGCACGACCGTCGTCGTGACCAATTCTGATGGTAACTTCTCGATTACAGCAAAGCCGGGAGATAAGATCCTTGTTTTTAATTACATTGGATATGCTTCGAAAGAAATTAACATTACCGGTGCAAATAAATATAATGTGACTCTGGTGGAGCAAAGTACGCAGCTAGCTGAGGTAGCTATCGCTTTTGGCACGAGTACCAAGCGCGAACTGACAAACTCTGTATCGCAGGTGACTGCAAAAGATATTGAACAAAGACCAATTACCAACCTGACCAGTGCCCTCGTTGGTGCGGCACCAGGCGTGCAGACCAATGCCGGGAACGGACAGCCGGGTGAGGGGCCGGATATCCGGATCCGTGGTTTTGGCTCTATCACCAATGACAACAATCCACTCTTCGTATTGGATGGCGCTCCTTATGAGGGCGTGATCAACAACATCAATCCGGATGATATAGAAAGTATTTCTCTATTGAAGGATGCGGCTTCTACGGCGCTGTATGGTGCCAGGGCAGCAAATGGTGTGGTACTGATCACGACAAAGAAAGGTAAGAAGAACAGCAATACAATCTCCGCTAAGTTAACGCAAGCGATGTCGTCAAGAGGGTTGCCTAATTATGAGACTGTGGATGCCTATGATTATTTTCCACTGATGTGGGAGAGTTTGAAGAATGGAACTTCCGCTACAGCAGAACAGGCAACCCTTGACCTTAAGAGAACACAAGGCTGGAATCCATTTAATGTGGCGGATGACGAAATTGTATTGCCTGATGGCAAGTTAAACCCGAATGCGAAGCTGTTGTATCCGGATGACCTGCGCTTTTCGGATTACATGAAACGTACAGGTTTGCGGAGTGATTTATCTATGAGTTTGAGCGGTGGCGCAGATAAAAGTGATTATTTCGTGTCTTTGGGTTATCTGAAAGAGAATGGTTACATCATTGCTTCTGATTTTAAAAGATATACGGGAAGGATCAGGGCGAATGCGACACCAAGAAAATGGCTGACTGCAGGGCTGACACTGAACGGCAATTACAGTTCTGCGGAGCAAGCGAACGAAAGCAGCGGGATTAACGAAAATCCATTTTATATCGATACTTATCTTGCACCGATCTACCCGGTTCACCGACACGACCCGGTCACAGGAGCGTTCATTACCATAGACGGTGAAAAGCAATTTGATGCGGGTGATTACAGACCTTTGTTTACCGGGAGGAACATCGCCGCAGAAACTATTTATAATGACAACTCTGTACGGAGAAATGCGATTATTGTAAATACCAATCTGGAAGCCACTTTTTTAAAGAATTTTAAATTCAGCACAACATTTAGCGGAAACCTTGGCAATTACAGGTCGAGCGTCATCGACAATGCCATCATTGGGGATGCAATCGGAGCAGGCAGGATTTCCAGGGTGAACAGCATGACGGCTTACCTCAATTTTAACCAGTTGCTGAACTACAATAAGAAATTTGGCAAGCATTCGGTTAAGGCTTTGTTGGGACACGAAAGCTATATCAGCTACTATGATTACATGTCGGGTGCACGCCGTAACCAGGCTGTAAATACAGAGGGATCAGGCGTATTGGATAATTATACTACGGTAACGGGTCTTGGTTCGTACGACCGTTTTTACAAGACAGAAGGTTATCTTTCTAAATTCGACTACAGCTATGACAGCAAATATATTGCTTCGGTATCTGCCAGAAGGGATGGTTCTTCAAGGTTCCTTCCGGGAAACAGGTGGGGCAACTTCTGGGCGGTCAGTGGTGCATGGAATATAGATCGGGAAGATTTTTTTAAGGTCAAATGGGTAGATTACTTAAAGCTGAGGGGATCTTTTGGTGAAGTAGGGAATGACAGGATCGGAACTTACTTTTCTTATGCCTTGTATACCCTGGGGTATAACAATGGTTCTGAACCGGGTGCGATCAAGACCACTGAAGAATCTGACGTGAAATGGGAGACCAATATGAATGCCGATGTGGCGGTAGAATTTGCCTTGTTTAAAAATAGGTTGAATGCTACAGTGGAAGTATACCGCCGCCAGTCCCGCAATCTTTTGTTTGATGTGAACCTGCCCCTGACCTCTCCTGCAACGACCGTGAATGCCAATATGGGAAGTATGCGCAACGAAGGGCTTGAAGTCCAGCTGTCTGGCGACGTGATCCGCATGAAGGATTTCAAATGGACTATGAACATCAATGCGAGTACCTTGAGGAATAAGGTAATTGAGCTGCCGCCGCAGTATGTGGGCAGGATCAATGGTACTAAAAAATATGAGGTGGCTAAATCCATGTATGAATTTTGGTTGCGCGATTGGGCAGGCATTAATCCAGAGACCGGAGCCGAAATGTGGCGTGCCGTTAATAAGGGGACGAGCCCGGTATATTATAAGGGAGATACGCTGACCAGCAGTTCCGCAAATGCTGTGATGTATTTTGGTGGTAGCGCTATTCCAGATGTATATGGAAGTGTCAACAATACCCTTAGTTATAAAAATTTCTCTCTGCAGGTGATGGTCATTTATCAGTTGGGCGGCTATACCTATGACAACGATTATGCTTCACTTATGAGCAGGGGGACCAACGGACGTGCTTTGCATGTGGACGCGCTGGACCGATGGCAGAATGCGGGTGATGAAACTTATGTACCTAAAAGGCTGACGGGTGCGACTTCTGTAGCCAATAGTGACCGCTGGCTGACGAGCGCGTCGTATCTGAATTTCAGAAATGCCACTTTTACGTATAGTCTGCCGAATAAGATGTCACAGCGATATGGATTTAAAAATGCCAGGATCTATGCCAGTGGTGAGAACATATTCATCAGCTCTAAACGTAAAGGAATGGACCCAACACAGACCTATACCGGTTCGCCTTCTTATACTTATGCACCGGCCCGTATTTTAAGTCTTGGATTAACAGTTACACTTTAAGTTATACGATATGAAATTGAAAATTTACTATATAGGATTGCTTGTTGTTCTGGTTCTTAGTATAAGTTCATGTGGAAAGGATTTTCTGGATACCCGACCTTCCGATCAGATTTCTCAGGAAGATATGTTTAGCAGCATGGCTAACGTAAAAGTAGCTATGAATGGGGTATATAGGGGACTATACCGCCAATATGATACACAGGAGCAGGACGGGCAGGCCGGGATAATGATCTTTATGGATTTTATGGGTGAGGATGTCGTCCATTATACCTCTGGAGGTACAACCTATTACCGCGATGGATACCGATGGATAGACCATACCACCAGTTCGGGAGGTTTATCGGCTTATGCCTGGCGGTTTTATTATAAGATCATTTCTGATGTAAACGAGATACTGGGTGGTATTGGAGGTGTGGAAGGTACGGAGGCAGAGAAAAATGCGATTATTGCGGAGTGTCTGGCTTTGCGGGCCTGGGGACATTTTAACCTGGTGCAGATGTTTGGCGGACGCTACAATGCGGATGAGATACCGAATAGCCAGGTTGGCGTAGCGATCTTGCTGAAGTCTACGATAGAGCCTCAGCCACGGGCTACTGTGGACGAAGTGTATGCGCAGATCAATGCGGACCTGAATGAGTCTATCCGTCTTTTTGCCAATACGCCTCAAAGGGTCAATAAAACACATGTGGACCTGAGTGTGGCGAAAGGTTTTAAAGCCCGGGTTGCATTGACGATGCAGGACTGGCCACTGGCTGCACAAATGGCCAGGGAAGCCAGAACGGCTTTCGGACTGATGTCCAATCCGGATTACTTGTCGGGATTCAATACTATTACCAATTCTGAATGGATGTGGGGTGCTAATCAGCTGGCAGATCAATTGCCGGCATACGGTTCATTTTATGCGTATATGTCAGGCAATTTTAATTCCGCTCATACGCGTCCGAATCCTAAACTGATCAATAAATTATTGTGGGATGCGCTACCCTCTACAGACATTCGTAAAAAAATATGGTGGGACGGCACTAAAGCAGATTCAGTTAATTTTCCAGGTGTGATCAATGCGTCTTCAGGATTGCCGGACAATACTCAAAGAAGAAGCAAATACATGCACCGTAAGTTTATGGTGAAAGATCCGGCAGTGAGTGTCGGTGATATTCCTTTTATGCGTTCTGCGGAAATGTACCTGATCGAGGCCGAAGCATTGGCAAGGCAGAGCCAGTTTGTAGAGGCTTGGGAAGCATTAAAGCCTTTGGCTTTGAACAGAGACCCGTCGATCAATAAAACTTCTGTATCGGTCAACGACGTGCTTCTTCAGCGAAGAGTGGAACTGTGGGGAGAAGGGTTTCGGTTTCTGGATCTGAAGCGGACAAATGCCAATTTGAGCAGGACTTCAAGTACTTCGGATATTACCAATCCATCGATTGCTACGCGGGCCAATGTAACTTCTGTATTGGCCGGTGATGCCAGGTGGCAGTTTAAGATCCCGTTGAGGGAGCTCCAAACCAACCCACTGATTACCCAGAATCCATAAAGCAACAGACCATGGGTTATATCTTGAAATTTAAGGGATGTGTTGCCGCTTTTTTTCTGCTGCTGGGTTGTTCTTCCTTTGCTGTATTGGAGCCTTTGAAGGAAGATCCTGTACAGGTTCGCTTTAACTTTAATTTTATAGCGAAGGGAAATGTAAAGCTTCCGGCCAACTTTGGAGATACGCTGAAGAAAGTGAATGTTTTATTGGATCAGCTCTTTTCTTCCCAGGAATTTAAAGATTCTTTATCTGCGCACAGTTTTAATGATTCTACCTATTCGAAGGTTAAAAACGCTTGTTTTGTAAGAGATATCAATGCAAATACACATCGGATCGATGGACGTAATGTATATGATAATCTTACTGCGGATAAGGTAATCAATCTGGATCTTTTGGTTCAGGAGACATTAAAGAAGACCAGCACCCAGGGATTTTCCAATGCCTGTAGCTATAAGATAACTAGCAATGATTACTGGATGGGAGAAAATCAGCCATTGGCTTATCGTTACGTACGGCATATCGCACACGAATTTACGCACATCAGAGGTTACAGACACGATACCCGGGTTGAAAAAGAATACAAATGGGGTCGTAGCCCCAATGAAGATCCTGCCTATGGTGTCGGGAAGATTGCAGGCAATATTTTACAACGCTGGTCTAAGAGCGGAATAGCAAAAATTTAATGCGATCCTGGCTGCAAATGTTGTGAAACTGTTGTTGAGTAAAGAAAAATAATTTTAAAAATATAAGAATAAAAGCATGAATCGTTTGCGATATTTTACATTGGTTTTGTTGGTTGGTTTTTGGAACGCAGCACTGGGACAAAATAAAGTAGCCCTTGCCAATCCTGAAACACCAGAGCCTTATTACAAAAACGGGGTGGTGGTGTCTGCCCATCCGGAAGCATCATTGGTAGGTCTGAATATTCTAAAAAAGGGAGGGAACGCGATAGACGCTGCGGTTGCAGTGCAGTTTGCACTGGCCGTCGTCTATCCGAATGCGGGCAATATTGGTGGTGGCGGTTTCCTGGTTTACCGGGATTCGAAAGGAAAAACAGCAACACTGGATTTTCGGGAAAAGGCGCCGGGGAAAGCCAGCAGAGATATGTATCTGGATGAAATGGGCAATGCCATCACAGAGAAGAGCTTATACGGACATCTTGCTGCGGGTGTGCCGGGCACGGTTGACGGTATGGTCAAAGCACATGCGAAATTTGGTAAGCTGAGTTGGAAGGAAGTGGTGCAGCCGGCGGTAGACCTGGCTTCTAAAGGGTTTCCGATCACACAGAAGCAGGCGGGAGAGCTGAACCGCATGAAAAATACCCTTGTTAAGTACAATCCGGATGGTACTGCTTTGGTTAAGCAAGATGGGGAGTGGACGGTTGGAGATCAATTGGTGCAGCCGGAACTGGCGCATACATTTGAACTGATCAGAGATAAAGGCCGTGCGGGTTTTTATGAAGGTGAAGTGGCCGCTTTTACAGTTAAAGAAATGAACAGGGGCAAGGGAATCATCAGTGCACAGGACCTTAAGGATTATCAGGCTGCCTGGCGTACCCCGATTGTCGGTACCTACAAAAATTTTAAGGTGATCACGATGCCACCGGCTTCCAGTGGCGGGATTGCCCTGGTGCAGCTGTTGAATTCAGTAGCGCCTTATCCGCTGAGCAAATGGGGACACAATCAGGATTCTACTGTCCGTCTCATTGTAGAGGCAGAACGCAGGGTGTATGCAGACCGTGCGGCGCATTTGGGTGATCCCGATTTTTATAAAGTACCTCAAAAAGGATTGCTGGACTATGCGTATCAGCAGAAGCGCATGAGTTCGCTGGATTGGAATAAGGCCACACCAAGTTCACAAATAGATGCCGGTACCCCGGCACCAAAAGAGTCGGAGCAGACCACGCACTATTCGATTGTCGACAAAGATGGGAACGCCGCTTCAGTAACGACTACATTGAACGGAGCATATGGTTCACGTGTATTTGTAAAAGGCGCAGGATACCTGTTGAATAATGAGATGGATGATTTCTCTGTAAAACCTGGAAGTCCTAATATGTATGGCTTGGTGGGTGGGGAGGCCAATTCTATTGCCCCTGGCAAGCGTATGCTCAGTTCGATGACGCCAACGATCATTGAAAAGGAAGGAAAGTTGTATATGGTGGTCGGTACGCCGGGTGGTTCTACCATTATTACCTCTGTTTTTCAGACGATCCTGAATGTTATTGAGTTTGGGCAGTCTATGCAGCAGGCCGTGACCTCTAAAAGATTTCATCACCAATGGCTGCCTGATGTAGTAGATGTAGAGGCTGATGTTTTTGATGAAAGCACAAAGCAATCATTAACCGACAAAGGCTATATACTGAAGCCGCGTGGTTCTATTGGCAGGGTTGATGCCATATTAAATACGCCTAAAGGTTACCAGGGTGGAGCGGATCCCAGAGGAGACGACACCAGTATGGGGTGGTAGTACGATAACGATATAGTTCTTTGTGCGACCTTCGCAAAAGAACATGCTCTCAAATATAAATAATGTAAAAAGCTAACAAAAATTTTGTTAGCTTTTTAATAAACCTATATTTGGGTTTTGAAGTTGAAATTAACCAAATCATGCAAATTAAATCATTTGAAGAGTATCAAAAAACATATCAGTACAGTGTAGATTACCCTGAACAATTCTGGGAAGGTATTGCCAATAATTTTAAGTGGAGAAAGAAATGGAACAAGGTATTGTCCTGGAATTTCTCTGAACCCAATATAAAGTGGTTTGAAGGTGCTAAATTAAATATCACCGAAAATTGCCTTGACCGCCATCTTGCGGAAAATGGCGATAAGCCGGCGATCATCTGGGAGCCAAACGATCCGAACAAAGAAAGCATTACTTTAAGTTATAAAATATTACACGAGCAGGTCTGCCGTTTTGGTAATGTGCTAAAGAAGAATGGCGTAAAAAAAGGCGACAGGGTATGTATCTATATGCCTATGGTACCTGAGCTGGCTGTGGCTGTCTTAGCTTGTGCCCGTATTGGAGCTGTCCATTCTGTTGTGTTCGGCGGGTTTTCTGCCAAATCAATTGCTGACCGCATCAATGATGCAGAATGCAAAATAGTCATTACTGCTGATGGTGCCTTCAGGGGCAATAAGCAGATCCAATTGAAAGAAGTTATTGACGATGCACTGATCGGTTGCCCAACCGTTGAAAAGGTGGTTGTTTTAACACATACCCGCACGCCTGTTTCCATGTTGAAAGGAAGGGACCTGTGGTGGGAAGATGAGATCAAATTGGTAGATACGAATTGTCCGGCTGAAGAGATGGATGCAGAAGATCTGTTGTTTATTTTGTATACGTCCGGTTCTACCGGAAAGCCTAAAGGTGTGGTGCATACCATTGGTGGTTATATGGTGTATGCAGGATATACATTCTCCAATGTGTTTAACTACCAACCGGATGAGGTGTTTTTCTGTACTGCCGACATAGGCTGGATCACTGGCCACTCTTACATCGTATACGGACCACTTTCACAAGGAGGTACGTCTCTGATGTTTGAAGGTATTCCTACTTATCCTGATGCATCCCGGATGTGGCAGGTCGTAGAGAAGCATAAAGTAAATATATTATATACCGCACCTACGGCAATCCGTTCCCTGATGAGTTTCGGTTTGGAGCCCCTGAAGGGTATCGACCTCAGTTCCCTTCGTGTATTGGGATCTGTGGGTGAGCCGATCAATGAAGAAGCCTGGCACTGGTTTGATGAAAATGTAGGGAAAAGCAAAGCACCAATAGTAGATACCTGGTGGCAGACCGAAACCGGTGGTATTATGATCTCGCCGATTGCATTTGTGACACCGACGAAGCCGAGTTTCGCGACGCTGCCATTGCCGGGTATACAACCAATCCTGGTGGATGAACAAGGCAATGAGATTGAAGGCAATGGGGTCAATGGCAATTTATGTATTAAATTTCCATGGCCGGGTATGTTGCGTACTACCTATGGAGACCATGAGCGGTGTAAACTGACTTATTTCTCTACCTATAAGGATCTCTATTTTACTGGTGATGGCTGCTTAAGAGATGAGGATGGCTATTATAGGATTACCGGAAGGGTAGATGATGTGATCAATGTATCCGGACACAGAATTGGCACTGCGGAAGTAGAGAATGCGATCAATATGCATGCTGGTGTGGTAGAAAGTGCTGTAGTGGGTTATCCTCATGATGTGAAAGGACAAGGTATCTATGCTTTTGTGATCAATCCAAATGTACATTCAGATGAAGACCTGACCAGGAAGGATATTTTACAGACGGTAACGAGGGTGATTGGAGCGATTGCGAAACCTGATAAGATTTTGTTTGTATCTGGGTTGCCTAAGACGCGCTCGGGTAAGATCATGCGTCGGATATTGAGAAAAGTAGCAGAGGGAGATATCAGTAATTTAGGTGATACGACTACTTTGCTTGACCCTTCTGTGGTAGATGAAATCATAGAAAAAGCTGGTAAACTTTAATAAAGATTACTTTGAGGATAAATGGAGCCCCGGCGTTATGCCGGGGCTTTTTTATTGCCATTCTGTGGACATCTGTTAAAATATCGTATTTTTACATAATGAAGAGACAACATAAGCCTAATATATTGGTTGTGAATGACGATGGAATCACTGCGCCAGGTATTAAAAACCTCATCGAAGTTGCGAAGGAAATTGGCAATGTAGTGGTGGTGGCGCCAGATGGACCTCAATCCGGAATGGGGCATGCAATCACGATAGGAAAGCCGCTCAGATTTGATAAGGTTGAATTATATGAGGGTGTGGAAATGTACAAATGTTCCGGAACACCGGTAGATTGTGTGAAGCTTGCTGTCAATAAAATATTTAAAGGTAAGAAACCGGATCTTTGTGTGTCAGGAATCAATCATGGGTTGAACAATTCCATCAATGTGATTTATTCGGGCACCATGTCCGCTGCTGTTGAAGGTGCAATTGAAGGGATTCCTTCCATCGGATTTTCTCTGGATGATTTTTCCCAGGAAGCTGATTTTAGTCACTGTAAGAAATTCATTAAAGCGATCGCCTTGCAGGTGCTGGAGCATGGGTTGCCCCCCGCAACTTTATTGAATGTGAACTTTCCTAATGGACCTGAACTGAAGGGCATTAAGGTCTGTCGTCAGGCCAATGCGAAATGGGCGGAAGATTTTGAGGAACGTAAAGATCCATATGCGAGGTCGTATTATTGGTTGACCGGTGTTTTTGAAAATTACGATAAGGGCGAAGATACAGATGTGTGGGCGCTGGAGCATGGTTATGTGTCTGTGGTGCCTGTGCAGTTTGATCTTACCGCTCATCACGCCATACCGGTTTTAAACAGTTGGGATTTTGATGTCCCAGCATTGCCTTCAGGATCTGATGATCGGGTGATCAGGCATGTATCTCCGGATGGTGCTTCATTAGGATAGGAATTATGAAGTATTATCTGGTAGCCGGAGAAGCTTCCGGTGATTTACATGGCGCCAATTTGATGAAGGCGATCCTTCAGGAAGATCCGGAAGCGGAATTCAGATATTTTGGTGGAGATAAGATGAAGGCCGTAGGCGGAACGCTGGTGAAGCACTATGCCGATATGGCTTTTATGGGCTTTACGGAGGTGATCTTAAATTTGAGAACCATACTCAGGAATATGAAGTCATGTAAGGCTGATATTCTAGACTATCAGCCCGATGTGCTGGTACTCATTGATTTTCCCGGATTTAATCTGAAGATTGCTGATTTCGCTAAACAGCAGGGGTTGAAAGTGTGCTACTACATTTCTCCGAAGGTTTGGGCCTGGAACCAGAAACGTGTGTTGAAAATCAAGAAGGTGGTGGACAAGATGTTTTGTATATTGCCATTTGAGGTAGATTTTTACAAGGAATGGGGCATGAAGGTCGATTATGTGGGCAATCCATTACTGGACGAGATTGCTCAGTTTAGTCCTGATGAAGCTTTTCTTACGAAGCATCATTTGGAGAAGGATATCATTGCCCTGTTGCCAGGCAGTCGCAAGCAGGAGATAGAAAGGCTATTGCCTGATATGCTGAGTGTCACACAGAATTTCTCGGAATATCAATTTGTGGTGGCTGCGGCACCGAGTTTTAATGAAGCTTACTACCAACAATTTATCCAGACTAATAACGTAACCCTTGTTTTCGGACAAACCTATAACCTGCTTCATGTGGCGAAAGCGGCGATTGTGGCTTCCGGGACGGCTACATTAGAAACGGCCTTGTTTCATGTACCCCAGGTAGTAGTATATCGTGGTGGAACTATTTCCGTGGCTATTGCGCGCGCGCTGGTAAAGATCAGATTTATTTCCCTGGTCAATTTAATCATGGACAAGGCTGTGGTGACCGAATTGATCCAGCAAGATTGCAACACTTTAAATATTACTGCTACATTAAACAATATCCTGAAAGGTCCTGAAAGGGAAAATATGCTGAAAGATTACCATATGCTATCCGAAAAAATGGGTACGGCCGGAGCTTCAGAAAGAACCGCAAAGCTGATCGTAGAATTTTTGAATGGCTAGGTTATTTTTTGTTGTTTTAGGTAATCGAAACTTTAATGCCCAGACTTTCTAATGATTTCATCATCTGCTCTGAGATGCCATTGTCTGTAATGATATGGTCAATCTGATCAATTCCGCAGATTCTTCCAAACCCCCGTTTTCCAAACTTAGTCGAGTCGGCAAGCACGATTATTTTTTGGGAAGCTGCAATCATCTGACGGTTTAGGTGTGCTTCTAATGCGTTGGTGGTGGTCAGTCCAAATTCAATATCTATTCCATCAACACCTAAATACAGTTTACTGCAAAAAACATCACCCAAGACATTGTCTGAGTAAGGCCCTGTGATAGAAGACGAGCTTTTTCTGAGCAGTCCTCCAAGTTGGATAACCTCAATATCTTCATGTGTAAGTTCAAGCGCTACGTTAAGGGCGGATGTAATAACGGTTAGCCGTCCTTTTGGCTGCAGGCATCTGGCCAATGCGAGTACAGAAGTTCCTGATGCGATAATAATAGAGTCGTTGTCTTCGATAAGACTGGCAGCATAAGCGCCCATTCTCATTTTTTCGGCCGATTGCAGATGTTCTTTTTCATTGACCGGACGGTCAACCGTGTAAGGATTGTTTAATGTGGCACCTCCGTGGGTTCTATATAGAAGGTTTTTGTCTTCGAGAAGTTTCAGGTCCTTGCGGATGGTTACGGAAGATACTTTGAGGTCTTTGCATAAGGTATGGACTTCTACGCTTCCATTATTCTGGATTGTCGTTAAAATATACTGGTGTCTTTCAGCTATGTTAATCATATTGGTTTGCTCGTTTCAGTTTTGTCTAAGGTACTATTTTTTTTATTTACGACCATTGTATTACAGAAAGTTGTTAGGTGAAATATTTTTTTCATTTTATTTCTAATTATCAATTATTATTTATAGTTTCGTTTTGCGTTTCATTTTATGACAAATGAAAGTTTGTGAAACGAAAGACTTAAATTCAAACAACAGTATGGTATTCAATCGTGAGACAGCAATTGAGCAAGTAGAAAATCAAGAAAATTGGGACGTAATTATTATTGGCGGAGGTGCCACTGGTTTGGGTACTGCAGTAGATGCAGCAAGCAGGGGGTATAAAACTTTACTGCTTGAGCAGTCTGATTTTGCAAAGGGGACGTCCAGCAGAAGTACTAAATTGGTGCATGGGGGAGTTCGCTATTTGGCACAAGGTGATATTGCGTTGGTTTATGAGGCTTTACATGAAAGAGGTTTGTTGTTGAAAAATGCCCCTCATTTAGTAAAGGATCAGGATTTTATTATTCCTGTTTATTCCTGGTTTGAAAAATATAAATATTTAGTTGGTTTAAAGTTTTACGATTTGCTTGCGGGCAGGAGCGGTTTCAATACCTCGGCCTGGTTTTCAGTGGATAAGGTAATTGCTTCCATACCTGGCTTAAAAAGAGATGGACTGGTTGGCGGTGTGCGTTATAGCGACGGACAATTTGATGATTCCCGATTGGCAGTGAACCTCGCACAGACATCCACGGAGCATGGCGGAGTGGTTTTAAATTACATGCGTGTAAATGCTTTAAATAAAGAAGGCGGAAAAATTAACGGGTTAAACGTTAAAGATCTCGAAAGTGGAAAGAGTTATAATCTGAAAGCAAAAACAATCGTAAATGCTACGGGTGTTTTTGTAGATGAGATTTTGAAAATGGATGTTCCTTCAGGTCATCCAATGGTGCGGCCTAGTCAGGGCGCACATATTGTATTGGATAAATCATTTCTTAAGGGTTCGAGTGCTTTAATGATCCCTAAGACGGATGACGGCCGGGTCTTGTTTGCAGTGCCATGGCATGGAAAGGTTTTGGTGGGTACGACGGATACACCGTTAAACGAGCATAGCCTGGAGCCTGTTGCGCTGGATAAAGAAGTTCAGTTCATTTTACAAACTGCAGGCCGGTATCTAACTAAAGCGCCCGTTGAGTCGGATGTTCTGGCTGTATTTGCCGGTTTGAGGCCTTTGGCTGCGCCGGGCAAAGATACAAACAGTACAAAAGAGATATCAAGAAGCCATAAGCTGATCATCAGCGATTCAGGCTTGATCACAATCACTGGTGGTAAATGGACGACCTATCGTAGGATGGCCATGGATGTGGTGGACAAAGCGATTCAATTGAAGCAGCTGGAGCCTAAAGCCTGTGTAACCCAAAATACCAGGGTGCATGGTGCGATATCTAACCCGACCGGTGATGAACGTTTTGCTATTTATGGTTCTGACGGTGATGAGATCAGGAAATTGATGCGGTCTGAACCACAATATGCTGCGCCATTGCATGCAAATTATCCATTTGTAAAAGCTGAGGTGATCTGGATGGTCAGAAATGAAATGGCTAGGACTATAGAAGATGTATTGGCAAGACGCATGAGGATGCTGTTTTTGGATGCGAAAGGTGCAATTGAGCTGGCGCCTTCAGTGGCTGAATTGATGGCTTCAGAAATGGGTAAAGAAGAATCCTGGGCTGTGATGCAAGTGCAGGATTTCAAAAATATTGCAAAAAACTATTTGTTGGGTGGGATAGCGGACCTTGGAACTGTCGCGTTAAAACCAGCCAAAGATAGCGTGCCGAGTTAATATTGGCTTAACAAAGAATCAAACTCCGATGTCTTATTTTGCGGAATGGGACATATTTATAAGACCAAATTACAAAACAAAGGAAAACTAATAAACTAAAGTGTATGAACATCAAAACTTTTACTAATTACAGAAGTGAGCGCTGGCAAAAGGTAAGTATACCTTTTAAAGGTGGTTTGCTTGCGGCAGCAATGCTGCTTGCCCAGTTGACTGCATCGCCGGCAATGGCTGCACCAACTGAAGTACTGAACGCTCCGTTTCAGGAGGTCGTGACAGTAAGCGGGAAGGTAGTGGATGATGTCGATGGACAACCCATCCCGGGAATTACCCTTGTGGCCAACAAAAAAGCTTTGGGTGTAACCAACGAACAAGGAACCTTCTCTGTTAAAGTGCCTAAGGGTACTTCGGTTTCCTTTGAAATGTTGGGTTATACTCCTGCTGTTAGGGTAGCGGGTACCAACCTGACCAATCTGACCATCCGTATGGTTTCATCTTCAAGCGAATTGAATGAGGTTGTCGTAACGGCCCTGGGTATTAAAAGAGAAGAGAAATCTTTGGGTTATGCCACGACTACGGTTCAGGGAGAATCGCTGACAGATGCTGCTTCTGCCAACTGGACAGACGCTTTATCTGGTAAGGTAGCCGGTTTGAACATGGTCCGTTCCGGATCCGGTCCTGGTAGCTCCAATAAGATCATTCTTCGTGGAGAGAACAACTTGACCGGAGATAATGAGGCGCTTATCGTATTGGATGGAGTGGTGTTGAACAACAGTAGCGGACGTCGTAGCGCAAACGCCAGCGACAATGTTTACGGTACCGGTAGTGATAACATGCCTGTAGATTACGGAAGTAGCATTAACGACATCAATCCGGAAGATATTGAAAGTGTGACGGTTCTGAAAGGCCCGGGCGCTTCTGCATTGTATGGACAACGGGGTGCCAATGGTGCCATCATCATTACAACCAAATCCGGTTCTACACAGAAAAAAGGTATAGGTGCTTCCTTTAGTTCCAGGGCTGAAATGGAACAAGTGAACCGTTTTCCTGAGCTTCAGGGTGAATATGGCCAGGGATTAGCCGGTGCCGATTACTACTCTTTTGGGACTTCTTTAGATGGCGCAAGTACAAGTGGTACGAGCTCGGCTTATGGCCCACGGTTTAATGGCCAAAGTTTCTTTCAGTACGATCCTTCAACTCAGACTGTAGGAAAAGAAAGGACGCCATGGACTTCGTATAATAATGCGAACGACTACTTTGTCAATGGAAGTATGTTCACCAATTCGGTCACTCTGGATGGGGGTTCAGACAAGAATACAGCCCGTTTTTCAGTAACCGATATGCGCAACACTTGGATCATGCCGAACACAGGGTATGGTCGGAATAATGTGGCACTCTCTTTCAACTCGAAGGTGAGCGATAAGCTAACTATCATGACCAAAGTGAATTATCAAAACAGGAGAAGTGATAATATGCCGGCTGTTGGTTATGGCAACCAGAGTATTATGTATTGGTACATTTTTTGGCAGCCCAACGCTGATTTGAATTGGTTAAAGAATTACTGGGTCAACGGTGCAGAAGGCGTAACGATTAAATATCCTTTTAGTTCGTTCCCTGAAAACCCTTATGCCATTGCCTATGAATTTTTAAATACCCAGGATCGTAACGCAGTGACTGGAAATGTTCAGGCATCCTATAATATCACCAAGGATTTGAACCTGATGGTTCGTGCTTCAGTGGATTTGGGTTATGAGACGCGTGAGCAAAAGCGTCCGTTTGATGCAGGTACCCGATTGCCCAAAGGCTCCTATCGTACACAAAACATGTATAATCAGGAGTCCAATCTGGATTACTTGTTGAGATACAACAAAAAAATAAACAGTGATTTCAATTTCTCAATTACGGCGGGCGGAAGTATATTGAGAAACGTTTATCATAGAAATTCTATTGCGGCGGATTCCCTGAATGCGCCAGGTATCTATTCGTTCTCTAACACTGCCGGACCACTTGCAATTTCACCTCTCCGGACGAAATACAATTTTAACAGTCTCCTAGGTTTAGCTTCCTTGGCTTATAAAGACTATTTATTTTTGGACTTGACGGGCCGTAATGACTGGAATAGTGTGTTGGCTACACCTGATCGTACTGAAAACGCCGGTTTCTTTTATCCCTCAGCTAACGTCAGTTTTGTGGCTTCAGATTTATTCAAATTTCCAAGTCAGGTCGATATGGTTAAATTTCGATTTTCTGCCTCCCAGGTGGGTAGTGGAGGAACTACACCATATTTAACTTCTTACAACTACCCTGTAGCTGGTGCCGGAAATTATCCCGGGGGAGCTTTGACCAACCCGACCTTATTGCCGAATGCCAACTTGAAACCCTTGAAAACCACAACTTATGAAACGGGTTTGGATTTGCGTTTCTTTAAAAGTCGATTGACCGTAGATGCTGCTTATTATTTTGGAACCACCAGGAACCAGCACTTAAGAAGAATTGTAGATCGGTCTTCCGGTTATAACCAGGTGTTGATCAATGCTGGTGCTGTTCAAAATACTGGTTTCGAGCTCGCATTGAATGGAACTCCATTTAAAAGTCAAAGAGGATTGAGCTGGACAGTATTCGGTACATTCTCTACCAATAAAAATAAAATTACTGAGTTGCTGGATAGTAACGTAATCCTGAGAAATGGCCCGGTAGCTGGTGGACAGATTGTGGCCAGGATTGGTGGAAGTATGGGTGATATGTATGGCCGTGGATATGTGCGTTCTCCTGATGGACAGGTTGTCTATGATGGGAGTACCGGTGTCGCAAAAATCACGGACGAGGTTGTATATCTGGGTAACACGATTCCAAAGTTCCGGTTTAGTTTGGGTAACGACTTCAAATACAAACAATTCAAGTTAAACGTGCTGTTTGATGCCCAAATTGGCGCAGTTGCCCATTCCTTAACCAACTATAAAATGGTAGAGCAAGGCAAGTTGAAGAGTACTTTGCCAGGCCGTTATAGCGGTATCATCGGTAATGGTGTGATTCAAAATACTGACGGTTCCTACCGCACGAATGATGTGCTTACTTTCGATCTGGATGCATATTATCGTTCGCATATGGGCGCAGACAATGCAGAGGGTAGCACATTTAGCACCGATTTCGTCAAATTTAGGGAGGCTAGTTTGTATTACACCTTTACGCCTAAGTTGGTCAAGCGTTTAGGTTTGCAAAGAGTTACCGCAGGTGTATACGGACGTAACTTGTTTATCTGGTCTCCGTGGCCAATGTTTGATCCGGAGTTTGGTACACTGGCAGGGACTGATATTGTACAAGGTTTTGAAACAGGTAGTTTTCCATCTACCCGGAATATGGGAGTTAGTTTGGTTGTCGGATTTTAATATAATTGGAAATGAAAAAAATAACATATAACATCATATACGCCTTATTGGCTTTTAGTATCGTATTTTCGTCGTGTAAGGATGGCTTTGAAGAGATCAATACGGATCCTAACTCGGCTCCCTCGGCTACTGCGGCGCAGTTGCTGGCCCCTACTTTAGTGAGTACTTTGTCTACAAATATGTTGCGTAACCGGAATTTTAATAACGAGTTGATGCAGGTTACGGTAAACCAGACCGATGCAGATGCTGCTGTTTTCCGTTATGAATTCAGACGTACTCAGTCAGACAATACCTGGAACAACTGGTACATCCAGTTGACCAATCTAAAGGATATTTATAAGATCGCGAATGCGGCTACGGCGAATCTTCCTCAGGCCAAGACATATAAAGGGATTTCCCTGATCTGGCAGTCTTATATTTATTCTCTGTTGACAGATACCTATGGCGATGTTCCGTACTCTCAATCTAATCTGGCTAAGGACAGTAACATTGTAGAGCCCAGATTTGATACTCAAAAAGAGATTTATGCGGGTATCTTTGATCGTCTGGAAGAGGCCAATGAATTGCTAAGAACAGGTACAGCAGCTGCTGTACCCTCAAGTGATCCCATCTATAATGGTGACCCTGCAGCATGGCGCAGATTTGGTAACTCTCTTCGTTTGAGATTGTTGCTACGTATTTCTGGTAAAGCAGAAGTTTCCGAGATGGCCATCGCTAAAATCAAGGATATGGTGGATGTGAATGCCAGTCTTTATCCCCGGATTACAAATAATGCACAATCGGCTATTTTAAAATGGACAGGAAATGGTCCATATGCTTCACCTTATTTCCTAAGTGTAAGGGACCAGGATTTTAGGGCCCCTGCGATGGCTGAGTTTTTTATGGGAAATTTAAGGCAATGGGGTTCTCCAATGATTAATCTGGCAACCTATGGGACCAATAATATTGCCAGATTTGGTATCAACCCAAGTTCACAGACCTTTCAGGGTGTTCCGAGTGGTTATTTGCCAGGTACTGGTATTGCTAAGAATGCCTATTTTTATTCTTATACCCAGGTTGCCGCCAATTCTTTGCAAACTGATGCCATGACGGGCATGGTGATGAACTTTTCAGAGGTTCAGTATATTTTGGCAGAATGTGCAGCTAAGGGATGGATCAATGGTGTTGCAGAAAATTTCTGGAAAACTGGAATGTTAAATCACATTACACTCTGGCTGCCGAACTGGCCAAATCCAACAGCTTCGGGAACGCCACCAAGTCCGGCTATGACCATTACTTCTGCTCCATTTCTAGAATATTTAGTAAACGGAGATATCTATTTCGGCACTACCTTGGCGGAGCAAATGGAATCTATTCATGTACATAAATATTATGCCATGTTCCTCGCTGATTTCCAGCAATGGTTTGAATACCGTCGTACTGGCTATCCAAAGTTGGATGATGGCCCTGGATTCTTGAACGGCGGCGTGATGCCTGCCAGGATGACGTATCCGGTATATGTGGAATCTGCGAACCCGACCAACTACAAGATTGCTGTTGCTAATCAGGGACCAGACCAGATTTATACCCAGGTTTGGTGGCAAAAGCCATAGTATTAGGTTTAATTATTTTATTATAAAAAGTATATAAAATGAAAAAGATATTAATTTATTCCTTCCTTTTACTTGGCTTCGCAGTTGTTCTAGGCGGATGTAAAAAGGACGGCAATTATCCCGGAGGGAGAATCAGTGAGTTTGTACCACTGCTTGATTTAAGAAGCTTGTATCAGGGTGAGGACCTTACGTTGACCAAAGACGTTATGTTTGGCTCCGAACAGATTGCAGCATTGGTTGTTTCAGATCATTCAGAAGGCAATTTGCCTGAAGGCTATTTGGTTGTTGAAGATAAAAGAAGGTTGAACGAGCTAAGAGGAATAACAATTGCAATGGGCGCGGCAGCCAAAAATTATGTGCCAGGTGATTCTGTACATATCAATCTAGATGGTGGTACCTTGACCCGTATCGACGGGATCATGCAGGTTACTGGCATATCACCTGATAAAATTACTAAGGTAGCGAGCAACAGGCCGATTCCAGCATATGGTGTGCGCAGTAATGCCATTTTAGCGAATCCATCAAAATACGAGAGTGTGTTGTTGGCAATTGTGAAAGGTGGATTTGATCCCCTGCCTGCACCTACGGATATATATTCAGGTCAGAAAAAGTTGAATGACGGTTTTGGTGACATTACTTTAAATACCCTGCCTTCTGCCGCTTTTGCCAATAGTACGGATTTGCCTGTAGTGGGTAATTTTTATGGCATCCTATCCTACAGACAAGATCAGGACGGTGCGCAGATTCCTGAAGTCCGCATGCGTAAGAAAAGTGACGCAATCATCCTAAGCTCTGAGGTTAATGTAGCACCAGCAGTCATTTCAGGCTGGACTGCTGACCCGGAGGGTACGGATGCAAATAACGAATATATTCAATTCCTTGCGATTCAGGATATTAATTTTGCAGTGACACCGATGTCAGTGGTAACCAATAACAATGCTGGTGCTTCAACACCCGGAGTGTTGGATAAGGGCTGGGCGACTGGTGGTTTGAGAACATACAAGTTTAACATTACTTCAGGTACCGCAGCGAAAGGAACATATTTTTATGTCGGTGGAACGAATCGTCTGATCAATAGTACTAATTCAACAAGTCTCGTCGGGATTGCCAACTTTGTAAAGACCAGAAACTACAGTACAAGTGCGGGCGAAGGATTCGGTAATACGACTACTAATCTTTTAGCGAATAGCGGTAATGCTTATGGAATTGCACTTTTTAGAGGAACCGAGGTTACAGAAGCTTCTGTACCTGTAGATGTGATGATGGTTAGCAATAATAATCCGGCAGCATTATATACGGCCGGGCCGCCTGAATTGGGATATCGTATTGGGAATACGGATTTTTATGATAGAATAGATCCGCTTACCCTTAAGGTGCAGGAATTTTTTATGAAAGGTACCAATACCCTCCGTATACCTTATCATTTCACTGCTACAGCCCAAGGTTATTGGTATAAATTGGGTGGAGAGTACAGCCCGACTAAAGGAAAATGGATGAAGGCAAGGTCAGGTCAGTATTTCATCATGACCAATAGTTCAACTATCAACGAAATCGAAGGCATTTTTCCACTTGCTGAAAAGCCAACGGAAGAGAACCCAGGTATGAAGCCTACAGTTTTAGCACCTTAATCATTTTAATTAATCAATTTATCTGACGACAATTAAACTAATTAATTGTCGTCAGATTTTTTAACCAACATCCTTAACGACCAAAGTATGAACAAAATTTTACTAATAGCTGCATTGCTGTTTACATCAAATGCACTTTTTGCCCAAAAGGGTAAAGTATACCCAAACTTCCCTGAGAAATTTGAAAGCCCTTCGGCGGAAACAAAAAATAAATATGGCAAAGCAACTGTTGAATTCAGCTCTGGAACCTGGACTCTTGATCAGGCTATAATTGGTAATTCCAGCGATAACAAAGACCGTTATAAAGGTAAGCAATCAATAAGGATGCAGCAGCAACTGGAAGTCCCTGCTTTGTTGCAAATGGATTTCGATTTGCCAAACGGCGCGTCGAAAGTAACTTTCGGTTACGGAAGTTACGGTAAAGACCCAGCCAGTACTTTTATTTTAGAGTATTCTACAGATCAAGGTTCAACATGGACTAAACACGATAAGATTGTAAATGATCCGATTGGTGAATTGACCACAGCGACGTATAAATTCGACATTAAAGGTGCCGTTAGATTTCGGGTACACAAAGTTGGATTGGGTGCGTCTGAAGGGCCTATTAAAAATGGAAGACTGAATATTGATGACTTTGCAGTATATCAGAACTGATAGATAATTTACTTGCCTGGAGTGAGTCGAAAGGACGGGAAAAGTAGTTGTTAGGAGCAATAGTGGGATTTTAAGCGATACTATTAATGATAATCAACCAAATATTTTACTTTTTTTAACATCAATTATGAAAAAATCATTCCTTAAGAAAGCTAATCTAATCGTAAGCTTTCTATTTGCTGCCGTATTTATTTTATCTTCATTTGAATCTTTTGCTTCTGTGAAGACCGTCAGACTGACCAGAATTTTAAAGGCGTCAGTATGGCTAAATTATCCCAACTCCATCAATGGCCAACAACTTGTATCCTTTTGCGGTGATGTAGTCACTGACGCGAATGTGATACCAGGCGGTGATATACATGATCAGGATGAAGTATGTGTGGGGTATACCTATCATCTTAGTGTGCCTTTTACATGTACTTCCGTATCCTGGGGTGTATATAATGCAACTATAGTCCACTCTTATTCAGCCTATCACAAACTTGTTCAATTTACCAGTAATATCTTGGTAGATGGTTATGCAAACGTCTGGGTTACTGCTGTAGACCCAAGCACTTCGGACGTATATTTCGGAGAATTAGCGGTTTATCCCGGACTATACTGCGACGATCCAGAGCAATAGAAATGGAAAACTAATAAGTTATCTATTTTAAGAATCATTAATAGTATTAAGGAAGGAATAGGTTCCTTCCTTAATTATTTTAGCTAAAATGCCAAATAAACTCATGAATAGAAGATCCTTTATACAGAATCTCGGCTTAGTAACCGGGGGCGCATTTATAAGTCTGCAAACCAATGCATTTTCAAAGCTTGACCGTGATAAGACCATACACGGTAAGGTAAGAGAAGGGAAAACTGGCATTGCCAATGTGGTCATTTCTGATGGCTACTCCGTTGTTTTGACAGACAAGAACGGAGAGTATACGATCAGTCCCAATCCTTTGGCCACAACCATCTTTATGAGTACACCATCGGGTTATGCTTTTAAAACGGATTATAGCGTTGCGAAGCAATATGAAACTCTTGGTAGCCGCAATCAATATGATTTTTCTTTAGAAAGGCTGAAGAAAGACGATAGTAAGCATAGCTTTATTATCTGGGCAGATCCGCAGGTGAAAACCAAGAGTGATGTAAAGCAAATGATGGACACCTCTGTGCCTGATGTACAGAAATGGGTGAAAGAAATGGGAAAGGATGCGCTTCTTCATGGTATAGGAGTCGGTGATCTGGTGTGGGACAACCATGCGCTTTTCGCGGATTACAATAAAGCCATTCAACTGATGGGCATTCCATTTTTTCAAGCCCTGGGAAATCACGACCAGGATTATCGATTGGGTGGGGATGAAACCTCTGATAAGACTTTTAAAGAGATTTATGGCCCTACGTATTATTCCTTCAACCGGGGAAAAGCACATTATGTGGTTTTAGACGATGTAAGATATTCAGGAAAAGACCGTTCTTATGACGGTTATATTGTAGAAAACCAACTGGAGTGGTTGCGGAAAGATTTACAGCATGTTGCAAAAGACAGTCTGTTAATTATAGCCCTTCACATCCCGGTGCACAATAGTGTGAAAAACAATGGAGAACTCTACGCTATTTTGGAGGGATATTCTAATGTGCATATCATGTCTGGCCACACACATTATAACCTAAATGTGGTTAAAAATGGGATTTATGAACACAATCATGGCACAGTATGCGGTGCATGGTGGACGGGGCCAATCTGTGCGGATGGTACACCAAGGGGTTATGGTGTATACGAGGTCGATGGCAATCAGATCAAATGGTATTACAAATCTACCGGGCAGAACAACCAGCATCAGGTGCGTGCTTCAGTGGAAACGCTGACTGGTCAAAAAAGATTGATTGCCAATGTATGGAATTGGGACCCGGAATGGAAAGTAGAGTATATACTGGACGGAAAAAATATGGGTGCGCTGCAACAGGAAAAAGGTGTTGACCCGCTTGCTGTAAAGCTTTTCAATACACCGGCAGAACCCGGCGCCAGGAAATTTAAAGAACCTAAAAAGATGAGCCATTTATTTGTAGCGCATTTCAAACCTGAGATCAAAAAAGTGAAGGTAGTGGTGACCGATCGTTTTGGTAACAAATACACCGCAGATGCCAACGCTTAAACCTTTTTATCCTAATTTGCTCAAAGAAAAGAAGAAATAAAACCATGAATAAAATTGCCTGTATATCTGCTTTTGTTGCCGTAGCTTTACTATCCTGTAAAAGCAGACAAATGAACCAAAACAAAGAAATCCCTTTTCCATCCTTCAGTTCTGAAGGGCATAGAGGCGCCAGGGGACTGATGCCTGAGAATACCATTATTGCAATGAAAAAGGCTATTGATCTCGGCATTACTACGCTGGAAATGGATACCCATATTACCGGTGACGGAGAGGTAGTCGTGACACATGATGATTATTTAAGTCCGGGTTTTATGCTCAGCCCTGAAGGGAAAGATATTCCGCCTAAGACCTACAATGTATATAAAATGAACTATGCAGAGTTAAAGAAATTTGATCTCGGTTCGAAGGTTCATGCAGGATTTCCTGAGCAAAAGAAAATCAAAACCTATATCCCCCGTTTGGCGGATCTGATAGACTCGGTGCAAAGCTACATCAAGGTCAACAAGAAGAAGCAGATGTTTTATAATATAGAAACGAAATGCGATGCAAAAGGTGATGGCGTGACCAACCCGGATCCGGAGACTTTTGTAAAGCTGCTGATGGATGTGATTGAGAAAAAGAAAATCTCCTCTTATGTGGTGATCCAGTCTTTTGATAAGCGCACGTTGCAGGTGCTCAACAAAAAATATCCTGCAATAAAAACCTCATTTCTGATCAACAATAAGAAATCTTTTGAAGCCAACATGAAAGATTTAGGCTTTAAGCCTTTTATCCTGAGCCCGGAGTATAAATTGGTCACGGCAGGTCTTGTTAAAAAATGCCATGACAGTGGCGTGAAGGTTGTTCCATGGACAGCGAATACTGCTGAAGATATTGCGCGCTTACGCGAGCTCAATGTAGACGGGATTATTTCTGACTATCCGAACCTATTGGTACCTTAAAAACATATATACAAAATAAATTAATGAGTTTTAAACTATTCCCGCCTCCTGCGGCGCACCAACCATTATTACCGAAAGATCAAGTAAATAAGATATATAAAACAGAACGATTAAAAGTTTTTGTAGGCATATTTTTAGGCTATGCGGCTTATTATTTCGTTCGTAAAAACTTCTCTTTCGCCATACCGGAACTACAAAAACTTGGATTTAGTAAAGGTGAATTAGGTTTGGCGGCGTCTGCGCTTTCCATAGCCTATGGCTTTAGTAAATTCCTGATGGGCAATATATCTGACAGAAGTAATGCCAGGTATTTCTTGTCTATAGGCTTAGTGCTGTCTGCTTTTACCATGATCTTTATGGGCTTGATCCCTTTTGCGACTTCCTCCATTGCGATCATGTTTGTATTGTTGTTTATTAATGGATGGTTTCAGGGGATGGGTTGGCCACCTTGTGGCCGGGTTGTGGCGCATTGGTATTCGGTCAGGGAAAGAGGTACGGCAATGTCCATCTGGAATCTGGCGCATAACTTAGGCGGTTTCCTGGTGGGACCATTGACGGTATTGGGTTTTGAGCTTTTTGCAGATTGGCATGCGAAGCTATATTTTCCGGGCCTGGTGGCTATTTTGTTTGCGCTGGTCGCTTTATTGCTGGTCAGAGATACACCGCAGTCTGTTGGCTTGCCACCTATCGAAGAATACAATAATGACTATCCTAAAAGCTACGATGCAAAAACACAGGAACAAGAGTTTTCTGCGAAGGAGATCTTTTTGAAATATGTGCTGAACAACAGGTTGCTTTGGTATATCGCCATGGCGAATGCTTTTGTGTACCTGGTTAGGAATGGAATTATCAACTGGGCGCCTACTTTTTTGCAGGAGGCGAAAGCTTATTCTCAATCAGAAGCGGCATGGGCATCCGGCTTCTACGAGTTGGCCGCTATACCTGGAACCATTCTTTGTGGGGTGATGAGCGATAAGCTTTTCAAAGGCAGACGAGCACCAGTTACGATTATCTATATGGCAGCGACTTTAATCGCGGTATTGATTTATTGGAAAAATCCTGGGGATAGCCATCTCGTACAGAATGTTTCCCTTTGGGCCATCGGTTTCTTTATCTATGGGCCTGTGATGCTGATCGGTGTACAGGCCATCGATCTGGTTCCTAAAAAAGCTGCGGGAACAGCGGCGGGTTTAACCGGATTGTTTGGTTACTTTATTGGGGATTTAATGGCAAATGCTGCTTTGGGCAGCCTGGTTGACAGGAGTGGCTGGGATGCTTGTTTCCTTGCTATTGCTGTGTCATGTGTCCTTGCCATTTTCTTTACTGCATTTACATGGAATAGAGAGAAGAAAAACTTAGCGAATTTAACGCCGCTGTCTCACTAATTGAATATCATTATGAATCTGTATTTGAAAAAAAATTTATTTCTATTTAGCTTATTGTTAATGAGTTTTGGTTTTGCTAAAGCTCAGACTGTCGCTTATGATACAATCTCCCGTCCAAAAGCATTTAAGGATAAGATTGCCTCATTTAATGCCGATCCTGTCAAGAAGAATGACATTGTGTTTTTAGGCAACAGCATTACGGCGGGTACAGACTGGTCAAAGTTGCTTAACCTGCCTAACGCTAAAAATAGAGGCATCTCTGGTGATATCACTTTTGGCGTGTTGGAACGCCTGGATGAAGTTATCACAGGTAAGCCTTCCAAGGTTTTTGTCTTGATAGGCATCAATGATATCGCCCGTAATATCCCTGACGATTTAATTTTGAGAAATTACAAGTCGATCATCAGCAGAATTCAGAAAGGTTCTAAGAAAACCCAGATCTATTTTTATACTTTATTGCCAGTCAATGCTTCATTCGAAAAGTTCAAAAATCACTATGGGAAAGATGAACATATATTATGGCTAAACGAGCAGATCAGGAAATTTGCCTCTGAAAAGAACGTGACTGTGATCGACCTGTATAGCCATTTTATTGATTCAGAAAAGCATCTCAAAGCAGAATTGACTAAAGACGGGCTTCATTTAATACCTGCAGGATATCAGGTATGGGCAGAGGTGTTGAATAAAGGAGGGTATTTAAAATAGACAATAATTTATATTGTTCGAAAATATATGATCAAGCCTTCCAGAATTCTGGAAGGCTTTTTTATGCACCATCCTTTTCTAATTACCACACAAACTACCGTCTATTTTTCCACTGATATTGCTGGCACATAATCGGCAAATTCTTGAAAATCCAATCAATATAAATTACTGAAAATCAAATTTTTGCGCCACAGCACAACGATTTTTTCGTTTCACGGGTGTATAGTCTTTAGTAATTACATTCGCCGCAGAAATTTAAAACCTGCAAACAATGACTAAACCAAATCAGCCAAATACGTTTATCAATCCATTATTTGATGAAATGTTCAAAAAAATCTTTGCCTCTGAAACCAGTAAGGAAGTGCTCCGAGCCTTTTTGAATGAAGTTTTGAAGGGCAAAAGACATATTGAAAGCATCACCTATGGGAAAAATGAATATCCCGGGGATATCAAAGACGAAGCCGAGGCTGTTTTTGATGTAATCTGCACAGACGCTTCAGGGGCTACCTTTCTCGTAGAAGTGCAGAGATTGGAACAAAATAATTTTAAGGAGCGCCTGCTGTATTATGCATCCCGGTTGATCAGTGATCAGGCACCAAAAGGAGATAAAAGCTGGAAATACAATATAAATGAGGTATATGTAATTGCTTTAATGGAAGATTTTTGTTTGCCGGACAGCAATCCTGATCTATATTTACATGATATATGCCTGTGCAACAGGCATACTGGTGAAGTCTTTTACGAGAAGCTTAATTTTATTTGCATTGAAATGCTTAAGTTTGTAAAAGAAAAGGATGCATTGATTACCCCACTTGATGAATGGCTGTACGCCCTGAAGCATGCGCCTGAAATGGAGGAACAACCTGATTTTCTGAATACAAGGGAGATCGATCATTTTTTTGACCTGGCAAGATATTCTAATTTTACAGAAGAGGAACGACATATGTACAGAACTGCACAACAAGTTAGATGGGATAATGAAAACGCCTTGGATTTCGCAAAAAATAAGGCCCGTGAAACAGGGCTTAAAGAAGGCTTGGAAGAAGGCCGTAAGGCAGAGCGTGCCAGAGCCGAAAAGGAACAGAAAGAAATGGCTCTTAATACAGCGCTTAAATTAAAATCTCAGAAAATATCTCTCGAAATCATTGCCGACGCCACTGGTCTCGCCATCTAAGAGATCAAAGCACTGTAAAACAAAAAAATAATATAGCAGAAATCCTTTCAGAAAATCCTTGAAGGATTATACTGCCTGAGATTATTTCAAATTACTAAAATCAAATAGGTCATTAACTGAAACATTAAATGCTTCGGCAATCTGTAGAAGTATGTATGCAGTAGGGTTTGCACCCTCTTTTTCATATCTATTTATGAATTGTCGATCCTTTCCATCAACAAGTGACCCAAGTTGCTCTTGAGTTAACCCTGCTTCTATTCTTAATTGCTCAATCCTTTTGCCAAGGTTTATCTTAAATTCTTTCTTCTCGTGAACCACTTCACAAATTTCCCAGAATGAAGGAAAAAACTGTCATCATATTTGACTACAATAGTTTAATTAATTATATTTGTTCTATAACTAATAACAAAAGCTGATGATCGAATAAATAACCAACTATTATAGAGTATTAATGAAGAGTCTCGCTTGACAAATTCTCACAAGTGCAGGAGTAGAGACAATAGGTTAATGCCCATGACAATATTTGTTGTACTTTTGATAGTGCACTATAGCGTTATGGGCTCTATTGTAAATCCATGCTCCTGGCCGTGAGAAGCCTGTCAAGATGGTATTTAGAGCTCGCTATAGTGCATTTTCTTTATATAGCATTTCTAGATCCTCTAAGACTCATATTAAATTGAACTAACAACAATTAATATGAAAACTGAACCAACTAAAACTGACCTGCTTCCAATTTTAAGGGACTGCTTCGATTTCCCGGGGTTATTTTTCCCTCAACAACCATTAGCAGCTGATCAAAGCCTTTTGATCCAGCCACACCCTGCTTTAAATAATGTCGCATTTTGTCGCCTGACCGGACTGCTCTGCCCCAAAAAGTGTAGAAACGCAATGTTCAGGCTGCCGATACGATATTGGGAAGAGCAAAGATCGATGCGGTGCACAGGGTTCCATTATAACTAGATCATTAAAAAAAACGGATATGAATCAAATACATACCTATCAGGCAGGAAAGGATCAGTACAATGGCGCTCCGAATGAAGGCGCCTCATTAATGGCTTCTGCATGCCAGGATCAGATGAGGGCACTTATTGGGTTATTGCGCAGGATGGTGAGAAAAAGCGCAGAACCTTTAGATTTTTTGATGGTCCGCGCAGTTATCGTAAACTACTATCAGAGGAAGGATATAATTTGCCGGAAGAACACATTTTTGCATTCGGTGCTGATCCAAAATTAAAGGTACCGCTCGATGGACAGGAGAACCAGGTTTTCATTGGCTTAGTCATTCTGGGCATCACAGTAGAAAGAATGGCGGAAAATTTAGCGTGTACACAACAGGAAATATTGATACTTATTGAGCGCGCCTTACTAAAGCTGGACCTGATATAAGCAAAGGACATTGAAAAGAGCGAACACAATACTTTCTGAAGAGGAATTTGTCCTAACTAAATCATAAAATGATAAGGTATTGTTAAAAAAAATAGAGATGGAAAGATATGACTGATTACAAAACACTTTCAGATGCAGCGCTGGTTACGCTTCTAAAAAACAGCGACAACAATGCTTTCATGGAGATTTTTTACCGATACAGTTCTTTACTCTTGTTGTTTACTTTCAGGAGGTTACATGATATAGATCAGTCTAAGGGTTTAATCTTTGAAGTTTTTAAGGAATTCTGGCAAAAAAGAGAAAGGATTAGTATCCCTGAAGGATTAAGGCCGTTTCTCATCGCTTTAATCAGCAAAGAGATCAATAAAAAAACGAGATGAATAAAAAACCAATTTAGCTATGCACAATCAATACCAGGCCATAGGCCGTTTAATCATGAACCTGAGAAACGGTCGCTTTTTGGAGGAAGAACATGAGTTTATTACGGAAATACAGGATGAGTTTAATGTGGCTACGCTTCAGTTGGGCCACTATTGGATGCAGCACCTGGATGGTTGGGAGTATAACCTTGATTTTCACCGGGCGGAAGCGGAGCGTTTGAGAAGTTTTGTAGACTTTGAAGCGGGCAAGCCCAGCGCAATGACCCGCCTGTTTATATATGAGCAATTGACTGAGCAGATGCGCAAGCTGGATTTGCTGATCAATGGGGAGTGACGAAACTCATCTCTCTACTTTTCCATAAAAGTCACAATTTTTTTAAAAAATATATAAACTTCGAATCCAGAGAGTGGCTAGGGCAAATCGTCGATAATTTGGAGTGAAATTATATGTAACTAACTGTAAATCTGAATTTCATGATTTGGAATTTTTCTAAAATCATCTATCTTTGAATAGATTTCGCAGAATAACCGCAGTAATCCTAAGGGCTTTTCCTGGTAAAAGTCTGATACAAGCTCGGAACGAGTTTGGTAAGCCTGTATACTGTTTGCGCGGTGATAGCGCCATGAGTCCGCGGTGAGTGCGCCTTTTTACCAGGAAATAGGCGCACTCACCCTGGATAGACCGCGCAATGAGGGCGTATGCAGTATAGGCATGAACCGAGCTTGGGAATAGGGCTGTGTAAGGAGAATGGGGTTGTGATGTGAAAGATAATCAATTATTTAATCATTTAAAAGAAAAAGCTATGGCTATTTTAAAAGGAAATCAATTAAGAGGGCTCATCGCGAACTATGTTGTTCGCGAGAGCGGAAGGAAAGGTGTTGCTATTGTTCAGGCGGCACCAGCGGCAGTTAGACAGACTAAGGCGACTGAGCGTGCGGGCAAAGTATTCGGTGCAGGAAGCAGCCTGGCTGCACTGATCCGTCAAGATCTGGTCAATCTGATCAATGGGCAAAACGACCCTGGTATGGTCAACCGTTTCAATGAACCCGTTACAGCAGTATTGAGGCAGTGTTATGATGAAAAGCATCATACGTTTCATTTTCAACCCGATAGTTTCAGAAGGATTATAGGCTTCGAATTTAATCTCAAGTCCCTGCTGATTGACAACTTGATGGTTGATCCGCAAGCATCGCTAGATGAGGGCGTACTAAAAGTTAGTGTTCCGGAGATTCAGGTTCCTGCACAGCTGAAGGTTTATGGAAGTGCAAACAAATGTGAGTTGGTCGTTAGTATCGTACAGATTGCTTTGGAGCATGACATGCACCGTGTCAGGCTTACACAGTCGATCATTATTGATCTCAAACAGGGGACGGTTCCCACTACAGAATTTAATTTTGAAGTGGATTCTGGTTGTTTATGCATAGCAGGCCTCGGCCTTAAATATGCTTATGAGCGCGACCAGGTCAGCACCCCGAAAAATACGGATACTTTCAATCCTGTGAACATTTGTACTGCCCTGATCACTCCCGGGGAATTCATCCCTCCTCCGGAATTTGTGCAAGTTGGCAATAAGCAAGTTGCTTCAGCCTGGAGGGAAGCAAATAAGTTGAAAACGTTGATGCCAAAACCGGCGCAACAATCAGAAGAAGAACAGGAGGAATGAATGTTTAGATTCTTCTAATTTGATTATATTCTTTATCTTAATTATTTAGAAAATTTGATTGCTCGTATTAATCTTTAAATCATGTGGTGGTATTATAAAAGCTGGTTTTCTTTGATGAATTTTGTTCATTCTGTTCATTCTTTCATTTAGTGATTAATGTCACTTTTTTTCGTGATGTTTAAGTTATATTTGATTATTAGCACTTTTTGCGATAAAATAGCTATGCTAGTTTTTTAATATATCGATTTTGTATTTAAATGGAGTAAATAACCTGTATAATCTCTCTATATATATCTTGATACTTTTATGAATAAAAAAAACATTTTATTAACCGTGATAGTAAGTTTAGTTTTTGTAGTTAGTTCGTGTAGAAGATCGGATGCTGTTCTTCCGGAGGAAGAACCAAAAGAAGAGCCAATAGACAGAAATGAACCGCCCCCGCCTGGTGGGTGTAATACTGGCGGGGTATCTTCTGAGCGCATGTTTTCCTCTCCTTATGAGGATCCTATCTGGCATCCTAATGGCAAGATAATTGGGTTTAACCAGATTCCGCTTAAAGAGATCAAATACCATAAAGGCTATGCCTGTCCTTTTCATGCTACTTATGTTGATCAGGTTGACTCTATCGGTTTCTGGCTGGTAAATGCTGATGGCACTAACAAAAGAAGGATACTACCCTATCAATTGACTACACCTGTATGGAGTCCTGACGGGAAATGGATTGCTTTCAGCAGAGAATCTGAGATTTATAAAATGCCTTTTGATGGGGAAAAGTTCAATACTTCTGCTATGGTCAGGTTGACTAATTCAGGACGTAACTTTTTCCCTGTATGGAGTCCGGATGGAGAATGGATAGCATATAGTCATACATTATGTAACGAGATCAAATGTGGAATCTGGATTATAAATAAAGCGGGAATGTATAATGAGTTTGTCATCCCTTATGGTCAGTATCCTGCATGGAGGAATGATAACGAGATTGTTTATTTGAAGACTAAGGCTGATAACAATGGTGCTTTATTAGGTGATTCATTATGGATTTATAATATAACAGAGAATAGTCATGGAGCCATTCAATTCTTAACACAGTCCAACAACAGCAACAGATATATGAAATCAAGTTTTGACTATTCCAAATTGGGTTTTATATCTCAAAGCAATATCACTGGGGCAGAAGAAAAAGTACAGTTATATACAATTGGAACTACTGGAACTCTCTTAACAAAAATGACTAACGACGGTGCTATGAAATTTTCCTGGGGTCCGGGTAATAAAATTGTTTATGTGTCTTTTAACTGGGATCGTATTGATGAAACAAAAGGTACTTTGTGGACGATGAATGCTGATGGTACAGATAAGAAACCATTGACTTATAACTCGATGAAATTAACCAGATAAATAACTATAAACCCAACAATCAATTATGAAAAAAATTTTACCTTTTTTGATTTTGACTTTGCTGTCTATTTCAATTTATGCTCAACGTGATCCAACTAAAGAAATTTTGATCTACTTTAAAAGTGGCGTTATGCAAAATTTAAAGCATGGCGAGCAATCACAAGTACTTGATAGAGGCGGCCAGGGTCTGCATTTTGCCTAACTTTTGAAATCCGGACAAATAGAACACATTCATGTCATCTGCAAGCTGTCTTTTCCATGGAGTGATGGATATTCCAATACCAGATTTTTGTTCAGCAAAATATTTGGCCGCATTCCAGTACATGGAATATACATCAGGAGCGGTGGATACACCCACATCGCCCATGCCGGCTGCGCGCGCATCAGGCGTAATCAATAAAAACGGCAATGCTATTTGAATTGAAGAATTGGAGTTGTTGGTTTGCGCAAACAGGATCGTAAAAGTCAAGCAAATAAATGAAATAATGAGTAGAATAACCTTCATGAATATTTGGATTATAGACCGTAAGATAGTAAAAAGAAGCTGAACTAAAATAGTGATGTAATTGAGGGAATAAGTTAACAATGAAATAATATTTAATAGTCAATATGTTATAATGTCTTAACTATGCTTTCGTAATTTTATTTATAATTTATATTGCATGATAAATTTAATCTGTTAAATTTGAATACCAATATAAATCACCTGATTATCAGATTGTAGAATAGCCTTCATTTCACATGACCAGACGCCTCTTGCTCTTCATTTTTCTTTCTCAGATTGCTCAAAATGTATGCAGTCAGGTTCGGGACAGTTCGGTTTATAAAGCAAGCCTGAGTTATGCTGTAGATTATTACAATACAGAGGCCGCTGAGCAGCTGCCACTTTTTACCGGAGTTATTCACAGGGGGCATAGCCCGGATATTAAAGGTACACCTTATTATTTAGGTTCAGAATGGAATGCCGGAGGCCTGACCTATGATAAACTGCTTTACAAGAATGTTTTCTTGAAGTTTGATACGTATAATAATGAACTCAGTATCAGAAATTTTAATGGGCAACCAGTTGTTCTGTCCAATGATAAAGTTGAAAGGTTCAATTTAGGCAGTCAGAGCTTTGTTTACCAAAGGTCTGATGGATCCAACGGTCTTCCGGTAAGTGGCTTTTACAGAGCGCTTTTCTTAGGTAAAGTATCAGCATATGCCTATTATGTTTCCTTAATAGATAAGACGCTTACCAATAATATTGAAAGGGAATTTTTTGAAAATACCAGGTATTACATTTTAAAGGAAAATAAGTGGTACCAGGTACAAGGACTTAAATCTATTGTGAAAATTTTTAATGACAGGAAATCTGAGATGCGACAATATATAAGGGAGCATGACATGGAATATAAAGCCAGCCCGGAAAGAGTTTTAATAGAATTGTCGGGATTTTATAATTCACTAAACTAGAGAGATGAAGACTTTAAAAAATCTCTTGTTCCTGTTTGGTATTTTATGTGTAAGCTATAACTCCTATGCTCAGGATGCCGAAAAATTAATTAGCGGCGATTTTGAAAATAAGAGAGCAGGCTTTGTAATCGCAGAGCTTAGTGCACAATCGGGATATAAATTCTATTATGATCCGGCGCATCTGGATAGTATTGTTGTCAATATTAAAATTACGCAGCAAAATCTGGCCAGTGCCTTACCATTGATATTTAAAAATACGAACTTTAGTTTTTTTCTGGACGAGGACAGAAAAGCGGTGTTTATAACTAAAAATGTAGCGATTACTTCACTACGAATAGCGCCAGTCGTAGCTGTCCAGCCAGGTATTTCTTCAGAAAAAGTCATCAAACCTACTGTCCTGTCAGATCAGCTAGCGGCTGAGTTGCCTACGGTTTCTATCGAAAATAAACTATTTGAAATTGGCGTTAAAACTGCTGGAAAGAAAACTGGCGAAGTTTCTTTAGCGGGCTATGTTTTTGATAAGAAAACTGGTGAGCCCGTGGTTGGTACCCGCTTATACATTGAAAATCCGAGAATAGGAACGACGACAAACCAACACGGTTATTATGCTTTGTCCTTACCTGCAGGCAGACAAACGCTTCAAATCCGTACTTTGGGTAAGAAAGACATCCGGCGTGAACTCTTATTGTATTCTGACGGTAAACTAAACATCGAGGTAGAGGAACAGGTTACTTCTCTGAAAGAAGTCGTTATTTCTACAGAGAAAGCCGCTAACCTTAGCAGCACGGTAATGGGGATGGAGAAACTGGACATCAAGACTATCAAACAAGTACCTACGGTATTTGGGGAACCCGACATTATCCGGGTGCTTTTAACCTTACCTGGTGTGCAGTCTGTTGGTGAGGCCAGTTCAGGATTTAACGTCAGGGGAGGGGCTGTTGATCAGAACCTGATTTTGTTTAGCGACATGACGATTTACAACCCATCTCACTTTTTTGGGTTTTTCTCCGCTTTTAATCCGGAAGTAGTCAAGGATGTCGAATTATATAAAAGCAGTATTCCCGCACGTTATGGTGGGCGCTTGTCTTCGGTACTGGATGTCAGCAGCAGAGATGGAAACAATAAGAAATTTACAGGGTCTGCTGGCCTGGGACTGATCACCAGCAGAGTCAATATAGAGGGGCCAATTGTCAAAGATAAGACTTCTTTCATCCTGGCCGGGCGTACCACCTACTCTGACTGGCTGTTGAAGAGTTTGCCTGAAAAGTCTGCCTACCGGAATGCATCGGCTTCATTTTATGATCTGAACTTAAGTGTAAGCCATAAAGCGGGAGAGAAAAACAGTTTAAATTTTAATGGTTATATCAGCAGCGATGAAAGCGACCTGGCTACTGATACTACCTTTGCTTATCAGAATAAAAACTTATCGGTCAACTGGAAGCATAGCTTTAATAATAAGTTTTTCAGTACTTTAACTGCTGGTGCCGATCAGTATCAATATGAAAATTATACAGATTTCGATGAGGTGAGCGCGTATCGTTTGCGATTCAATATCAACCAGGCAAATTTTAAAGCTGATTTTAATTATTACCTGAGTCAAAAACATACACTTGATTTCGGACTGAGTTCGGTTTATTTTAAACTCAATCCAGGTACTTTTGAGCCGAGGGGAACAGCCTCATTGATCAAAGAAAATATTGTAGCTGCAGAACAGGGGCTGGAATCTGCGATCTACCTTTCGGACCGTTATACACCTAATCCGAACTTTTCCCTGGAATATGGGGTCAGGCTCTCCATGTTTAATTTTCTTGGCCCTCAGCAGGTAAACGAATACGCTCCAGGCTTGCCAAAAAATGAGGCCAATGTGGTAGATACCAAACAATACAGTGGCGGTGATCTTATCAGCACCAATATTGGACCTGAATTCAGAGTGTCGGGCCGTTATACTATAAATTCAACTACATCAATTAAGGCGGGCGTAAATACGTTGAGACAAAATATCCATCTCCTGAGCAATACGACGACCATTTCACCTACTGATATCTGGAAACTGAGTGACAACAATATTAAAGCCCAAAAAGGGACCCAGGTATCTATTGGTGCGTACAAGAACTTAAAATCCAATACCATCGAGACATCGGCCGAAGTGTACTATAAGACGATGAAGGACTTTCTGGATTATAAAAGCGGAGCCTCTTTGATCTTAAATCACCATATAGAACAAGATGTTATCGGGGCCAGGGGTAAAGCTTACGGGATTGAGCTGATGGTCAAGAAGCTGACCGGAAAGGTAAATGGATGGGTAAGCTATACGTATTCACGGACTTTCTTAAAGGTGGACGATCCGGTAACCGGAGAGCAGATCAACCGCGGTCAATGGTATGCAGCGAATTATGATAAGCCTCATGATCTGACTGTTATTGGTAATTACAGGTTTAATCACCGGGTGAGTGCGTCATTAAATGTAACCTACAGTACAGGAAGGCCAATTACCCTTCCTTTAGGTAAATTTGAACATGCCGGTGGCACAAGGGTGATTTATTCAGATCGTAATGCCTTTCGGATACCTGATTTTTTCAGGAGTGACTTGTCAGTCAACCTGGACGGCAATCATAAGTTAAACCAGTTGTTTCATAATTCATGGACATTTGGGGTATATAATCTCACGGGTCAGAAAAATGCCTATTCAGTTTACTATGCTTCAGAGAAGCAATTGATCAAAGGCTATAAATTGTCCATATTTGGTACCGCGATTCCTTTTATTAACTATAATATTCGGTTCTGATGACAAAGCGACTCTTCCACAGTATATTTGGCTTGCTGTTCGTGGCCCTGGTTTATCAGGCCTGCAAAGACCCTTATTCCATACCCGCTAAAGCGGGGAATAATCAGGCTTTGATCGTTGAAGGATATTTAAATGCGAATGGTCAAACGACCATAAAATTATCCAGGTCTGTAGAAATAACTTCTCAATACAATTTTGCTGACGAGCTTAATGCCGCGGTGCAGATAGAGAGCGATAACAGCCTGATCTATCCTTTAACTGAACAAGGCAAAGGCTTGTATATCCACCCCCAGATATCCTATCCCGAAAGCCAGAAATACCGCTTGAAGATCACGACGAAAAATGGGGCTATCTACTATTCAGAGTATGTTGGTATAAAGAAATCCCCTCCAATAGAACAGGTGTTCTGGGAGCGAAATGACGATGGCGTCAATTTCTATGTGAAGACTGCTGACCCAATCAACAACACCAGATATTACAGATGGGAGTGGGAAGAGACCTGGAAATTTCAAATGGAGTTAAAAGCGGAGTTGTATTTTCCCCGACCAGATACGGTCTTGTTATGGTCTATCGATAGCTTAGCCCAATATCCTTATGATCGGATTTGCTGGCAAAGTGAAAAATCCAGCCAGATCCTGATCGGATCAACAGAGCAACTCTCTCAGGATGTACTGCCCCGTCAGTTGATCGCTTTTATCCCAAATGGGGATTGGAAACTAAATGATCAATTTTCCATTTTTGTCAAACAGCAGGCCATTACCAGAGAATCCTATCAGTATTGGGAAAAAATCAGTAAAAACTCTTCCGGTTTGGGGTCAGTTTATTCACCTATGCCTTCTGAAATTAAAGGCAATATTTACTGTGCTTCGGATCCTTCGCTACCTGTAATCGGGTATTTTGAGGCTTCAGGCTTAACCGAGAAAAGAATATTTATCAATAGCAACACGGAGTTGAGAAATTGGACATATGATGATAAGTGTACGATATGGAACACGGTAAACAGTGGGGATAGTATCAAAACCCATATTATTCAAACCGCCATGTTGCCGTATAGATATGTAAATGACACGGAGCAGCGAATATATTATGTAGCTCGAAGATGTCTGGATTGTAAGCTGACAGGTACGCCGGTGAAGCCGTCATTTTGGCCTTAAATGCAACGAACAAATGATGAGGAATATTAATGTGAAATATACTTTTAGCTGTTACCGCATGGTATTTCTCTCATTGGCCCTGATGCTGTTGTATCAAGCTTGTAAAGATCCCTATAAAATACCACTTAAGGCCGGAGCGGAGAATGTATTGATTGTGGAGGGTTACCTGAATTCGACAGGTCAGACGACGATTAAATTGTCCAGATCGGTTGAAATGATTTCACAATATAATTCTGCCCCGGAATTGAAGGCGGTACTTCAGATAGAAAGCGAAAACAATCAAACATATCCATTAATAGAAGAAGGAGCAGGACTGTATAGCAGGATATTGACCAACTATCCGGAAGATCAGAAATACAGGTTGAAAATACAAACTAAGGACGGATTGGTTTATTATTCTGAATATGTAGATTTGAAGAAAACACCACCTATACAAGATGTGATTTGGGAAAAGAATGAGGATGGAGTCGGTATTTTTGTCAATACGGGAGATGCGGATAACCGTACCCGGTATTACAAATGGGATTGGGAAGAAACCTGGAGATTTGAAACCGATCTCAAACCGACCATAACTTTGCTGGGAAAAAGCGACTTTCAGTCCATTGATAGTTTGCCGAGTTATCCATTTCATGGCAATTGCTGGCAATCAGAAAAATCAAACGATATACTGATCGCATCAACCGAAAAATTGACTGACGATGTTGTTTCTAAAAGACCTTTAGCATTTATACCGAACGGTTCCTGGAAGATGGGTGTGCATTATAGCATTAACGTGAAACAGCATGCCATTTCTAAAGATTCTTACGCTTACTGGGAAAACATCCGGAAAAACTCTTCGGATTTAGGTGGCATTGCTTCTCCTATGCCGTCTGAAATCATTGGCAATATGTATTGTGCTTCCGATGAGAATCAAAAAGTCATTGGATTTTTTGATGCATCTAGCGGTGTAGAAAAAAGGATCTTTATCAAGAGATCTGATTTGGTGACATGGAGCTACCGGGATAATTGTGCGTTGAGAACCATCCCGAATAATCCGGATAGTCTTTATTTTTTTATATATCTGTCGGGTAATTACCTCGTAGACGTTCTTGATGTCAGCGAGAGCAGATTGTCTTTTGCATCACCCAGATGTGTAGATTGTAGTGTACGCGGTACCCCGGTTAAACCATCTTATTGGCCTGATTGAAAAATATTGATCATGATTAATGTGTCGCAATGGCAATTAAATACAAGGAATTTAATATAAGTTATACAGATGAATAAATATAGCAAAGGTCTTTTTATCGCAATAGGTTTGTTGACATTAGTCTGCTTGTCCAGATCTGTTGGAAACGCGCAGACCAGGCCGGATGTTGGACAACTGTTCAGGGAATATCAAAGTAAACATCTTTCCGAAAAGATATATCTGCATGTAGACAAAGGCTTTTACCTTGCGGGTGAAATTCTCTGGTTCAAAATGTATTGTACAGATGGCACCTATAACAAACCTTTGGATTTGAGTAAAGTAGCTTATGTAGAACTGATCAACGAAAAAAAGGAACCTGTATTGCAGGATAAAATAGGATTGAATAAAGGGAGCGGAGCGGGGTCTTTGTATTTGCCAGGGACTTTAAAAACAGGTGTCTATCAATTGAGGGCTTACACCAACTGGATGAAAAACTACAGTCCTGAATTTTATTTCTCGATCAGTATCACCATCGTGAACACCCTGGATGAAGATCATTCTCCTGTTGCTCAATCTGTAGGGCCAGATGCCTATACCGTAGGCTTCTATCCCGAAGGAGGCAACCTGGTACGTGGGCTTCAAAGCAAAGTTGCTTTTCAGGTGTTGGGTTCAGATGGTAAAGGAGTGGATTGTGAGATGGATATTATAGGCGGTTCCAATGAACGGATCACTTCTGCAAAACCGCGGAAGTTTGGGATAGGCAGTTTTCAGTTCAAGCCTGATCGGAACAGCGGATATAAAGCTATGATCCGTTTACCCAATGGTATCGTAATCAGTAAGGATTTGCCCAATATATTTGATTCCGGATATGTAATGAAAACCGAAGATCTCGCCAATGGAGAGGTCAAAGTAGCTGTAAGCAGTACGGAAACTCAGGGCAATGTACAACTTTTCATTTACCAGGGTCAGCAAACAATTGATTCCAAAGAACTGCGGCTGGTGAATGGACAAGCTGAAGTACTCTTGAAAAAGCAGGATCTCCCATATGGAATTGCACATTTCACTTTGTTTGATGATCATGGGAAGCCCCTGGGCGAACGGCTATACTTTCGTCAACCGAAAGCCGATCTTCCTTTAATGCTTTCTTCAGATAAAAAATCTTATATCAACAGGAGCAGGGCCGGGATAGAAATTACCCTGGGTAGTCCTGAAAAGCATATTGCATCTGATATGTCTGTGTCTGTATTTCGTTTAGACACTATGGACAAGGTGTTCAATCCATCCATAGTTTCCTATCTCTTGCTTAACGCTGAATTAAAAGGTGTAGTGGAGTCACCCGAGTACTATTTACATACCAACGATGCAGAATCGATTGATAACCTGTTGCTTACCCATGGTTGGCGCAGGTTTAAATGGGAGGATGTATTGAAGAGGAAAACCGGTGATATCAAATACCTTCCTGAATATTTAGGACATATCATTAATGGACAAATTTTAAACCTGAAAACAAATAAGCCAGGGGTTGGAGTTAGTAATTATTTGTCCGTACCCGGTAAAATATCCAAACTGTTTATAGCCAGGAGTGATACTTCAGGTCAGGTCTTTTTCCATACCAAAGATTTTTATGGACCCGGGGAAATCCTGGTGCAGAATAACTATGCTATTGATTCTACTTACCGGATCGATATTATTTCTCCTTATTCCACCATGTATAGATCTCAACCCATTTCTCAGGCAGTTGTCAATCCAAAATGGACTGACCAGCTGAATGTAAGGAATATTAATGTTCAGGTTTCAAATATATTTAAAGGCAATAACTTCAATCGGTATAGCATGCCACAAACAGATAGTGTGGCTTTTTACGGACGGCCAACAAAAAAATATAATCTGGATGACTATACCCGTTTCACAACGATGAATGAGGTCATCACGGAATACATTGCCGAAGTTCAGGTACAAAGGGAAAATGCAAAGAATAAGCTAAATGTTTTTGATTTGGAGACGCATCAGCGATTTACTGGTGATCCCCTGATCTTACTGGATGGACTACCTGTATTTAATGATGAAAAGATACTTGCTTTTGATCCTTTAAAGGTAAAACGGATAGAAACAGTGTCTAAGAAATACAGCATAGGCGCCGGATATTTTGACGGGATAGTCAATTTTGCAACCTACAAAGGGGATATGCAGGGTTTTGAAGTCGATCCCAGGGCTACGGTAATGAACTATAATGGATTGCAGCTGCAGCGGGAATTTTATTCGCCCAGCTATAATACAGAAAGTCAGTTGACAAGCACAATTCCTGATTTTAGGGATCTATTGTATTGGGCGCCTTTCGTGAAAACCGATGCAAACGGAAAAGCCAGGGTTGATTTTTATACCTCTGATCAAACGGGTAAATATGCGGTTGTGCTCCAGGGCCTGACCAGTGAGGGAGAACCTTTCAGCAGATCGGAAGTTTTTGAGGTTACAAAATAAGCAGTTCATTTTTTTAATATATCTGCAATGTTTTATCCCTGCAGATATATTTTAACATAAAATTTGGAAGAGCAGAAGATTTAATTACTTTTGCCCAACTAAAGTAATCCAATTACTTTTGACCTTAACGGGGGATTAGCTCATTTGGCTAGAGCGCTTCGCTGGCAGTGAAGAGGTGATCGGTTCGAATCCGATATTCTCCACCAATAAATTTGTAAAAAGGCTGTCTTCATCAACAAGAAGACGGCCTTTTTTTATATTGTCTAGTGAGTCACCTAAATTTAAAGAAAGCTATGAGTGCTGATCATCTACTCCCAAACGTAAAAAAAACTTTATCAGCTATAGTGTGTTTCGGTATTTTTCTATTGGGTATGGTTTCTACATATGCTCAAGTCAATCCCGGAAATAAGCAGAGTACATTTCGTGCTGCTTCTTATAATATCAGATATAACGCAGCGGCAGATAAGACTACCGGCAATGACTGGGATCTCCGAAAGGAACCCCTGGCCAAACTTATTCTTAAGCATGGATTTGATATTATAGGTACGCAGGAAGGCATGACCAGACAAATGATTGAGCTGAAAAAATTACTGCCTGGCTTTGATTATATCGGTTATCCCTATGGCGGGAAAAACGATCATCATAACGCCGCTATTGTGTATAAAAGTTCTTTATTTGAACTAATGGATGCTGGTGTGTTTTGGCTTAGCGAAACTCCTGATGTACCAAGTAAAGGTTGGGATGCAACAGATAGACGCGTCTGTCAATGGGCCAGGTTTAAAGATAAAAAAAATGGCAGGGAGTTTTTTTATTTTAATGCTCATTTTTATTGGCAATTAAAAATTGCAAAGCAGGAATCAGGTCCGCTGATCGCGCAAAAGATAAAAGAGATTGCCGGCAATCTTCCCGTAATATGTGTAGGGGATTTTAATTCAACTGTAGAGACAAGTCAGATAAAAGCAATGAAATCAATCTTGTCGGATGCGTATGATATCTCTAAGAATGGACGTAAAGGGGTGGAAAACACCAATCTTGGTGGAGGTGTTTTTCAAGGAACTCCAAAAGACCGAATCGACTATATATTCATCAGTAACCCTATTCAGGTTCGCGATTATGAAGTTTATTCTGATCAGTATGCCGATGATCGTTATCCTTCAGATCATCTGCCTGTATCTTGTGTCGTAAGCTTTTAATTTTTTTCTGCCCATCCTATAGCGGACTGTTCAAATCCTCAAAGTGCCAGATATTTTGATAAATACAATCTTGGCTCAATTTTACTTATAAGTTTGCCAATATTAGTCTGAAAGGTCCCCGAAACCGGAACTCTGCATTGGAAAATGAAAATAATAGAATAAAATGATTATTTAAATGGATCTTTTGTCGTGAATTCCAAAAATCTTTAGATATTTGCCGAAGTAAAGAAAGGGAGTTTAGCTCAGTTGGTTTAGAGCACTACCTCGACAAGGTAGGGGTCGCTGGTTCGAGTCCAGTATCTCCCACAATCATGATAAAGCCCTTCAGGATCCTGAAGGGCTTTGTTATATAATCAGAGTGTTAATAGGTTTTGTGTTTTAGGAGACAGCTGTCTGGTCTTTGCTTCGGTTGATCCGGACAGAGAAATACATCAGACTAGCGACAGTGATGAACAAGCCTACGCTGCCGAATAATAAGGCCAGGTCTTGTAATTGGATGATCACATAAATGAAACTGTAGAAGATAAACAGGATCAGGGCGAAGACCAGCCCCGTCTTTTTATTCTTTAAGAACGCAGATATAAATCCGCTGACCAAAACTATAGTCGCTACAGAAGCAATCAGATAGGCATAATCAAATCCCACCTGTTCGGTGAAGGAAAGCAATAAGGTATAGTAAATGATCATAGCTGCGCCGATCAATACATATTGCAGTAAATGTACCCGGATCTTTTTCAGCAACTCAATAAAGAACAGGGAGATAAAGCTTAGCAATATAATCAGGATGGCGTATTTGGCCGATCTCATTGTTTTTTGGTACTGATCGACTGGCAGCAGGAACTTAACACCAAAAGTAGCTTTGTTGATGTCCTTCGGCGTCATTACGTTTCCACCGACCCATTGCTGAGGGAAGGGCCTGTTGAAATTGGACATTTTCCATTCACCGGAAAATTGCTTTTCGGAGATGTTTCTTTGTTCTGGCAAATAGCTGCCGGTGAAGCTGGGATTGTTCCAGTCTCCGGATACAGATACTTTAGTGTTTTTACCAAGATGAAGGAAATTAAGTTCACCGCTCCCTTTCAGGTCGAGGTCCACGCTGAAAGGTATGGCTGTACTTTTACTTTCCGTCAGGTTGGTCACTATGGCCACCGTATTTTCGAATATATTGTTGCTTTGAAATACATTGTCCTGCGCAAAATCAGGCTCTGCCGTATAATCCTTATTAGAGATCTTCATGACCGGACTGTTTTTTAAGCCTTTGAGATCCCCGATACCAATGAGTACCTTGGCCTTGCTCCAGTCTATGTTTTCTGTGTTGATGCCGGATTTGATGAGCTCAAGGGCACTAAACTGCCCTTTGATCTGTATTTTGCTATTGTATACTACCGCATCAAAGATTCCTCTGTGCAGCACTTCGGGTACTACTTTGCTGACTACATTCAGATCTTCAGGAAGCATATAAATAACGGTCGGATTTTCCTTATAGGTGACGCTGCCCTTGGAGTCGATGATTTTGCTGAAGTTCTTGTAGGGAAGCTGCAGTACTGGTCCCTGGACCAGCTGATTGCCGGACCATTTTTCTGCAATCTCATCGGCGGCTTCACTTTGCCGGGATTCTCTTTCCTCTATGATGGACTGGATCCATACGGAGGGGATTAATAATACTAAGGTCAGCAGGCCAATGATTAAAAGCTTGGCGGCTACAGATTCCTGGATTTGCTGAATAATTGTTTTGGGTTCCTGAATATTTTCCATTTGTTTTATGATATTAAAGTGCTTTGTTTTTCAAAGTAGTTGATTAAAAAAATAGCAATATTTGTAAATTGTGTTTTCGGGGTTTTGTGGAATGGTGCTGTAGAACAGCTTATTATATATTTCATTTGTTTTAATTAAAGTACTTTGTTTTTCAAAGTAAGTGATTATCTTTTATAAAAACAATGCCATTTGATAATTTATTTTTTAGAGTCCAGCAAATTGAATCTTTTCGGACACCCTTTGTGTTAGGGCAGGTTGACTTCTTTGTAGGTAATCAGATGGTTTTCTTTCCAGCTTTTTCGGTTGACCATCATTTTTGAAGGATAATTGTTGGGGTTATATTCATAGCTGGCTGTTCTGTCTTCTGCAGGATTGGAACTGTCGTTGTACCTGATCATGTTGTGCATGCAGTTTAATAAAGTTGCATCCTCATGCACGATCAGGATAAGAGGCAGGTAAGCAATGTTTTTGTAGATTCCATTTTTCTGATCATATTGGAGGTTGGCGACGGACTCCATGCCTTCTGCTTCAGAGGTGATCTTAACCAGGCTATTTTGAGTGTCATATTCCAGATTTCGCTCTTCCATCAGTTTTTTGTTGGCGCCGTAAGTCTGTATTTTACTGAGCTGTTTTTTTGAATTAAATTCTACCTGGTAATTGCCCTTTGGGAAGTAGGTGTGGCCATATTCCAGATCGACGTCAAATCTGATGATCTTGCTAATGTTGTCCTGTGCATCCCGTGCAAACTGGGCGAAATAAGCGAGTTTGTCATTTTGATAGATCCGGTATTCAAACAGAAGATTTTTACTGTCGTATAAAAAGACGTATCGGTATCCCGTTGATTTGCGGATTTCTTTTAGCAATGCTGTGTTGGGCAGATAGTCAAACTCAGTCGTCAGCCGGTCATATACAATTTTTACCGGCAGGATGAGTTTCTTTTCTACCGGCTCAGATTCTCCAGCAGTATCCGGCCCGGTTTCAGGAGCGAATGTCCCTGATGTTTTTTTACAAGAATTTGCAGTCAGAATAAAAAGGCAAAGAGAGATACTTTTCATAATCCATAAAAATTTCATAAATGATCTTTTTTATCAAAAGCCTGTATTGGCCATTGGTTTGGTCTAATATAATGCGATAATTTATTAAGGCTATAATTCGTTGATTTTTTGTGTTCGTGTGTTAATCTATGTGTGGTTAAAATTAATTTTGTGTGTAGCTCTCTTGTTTTGGATATTGAACTCAATTTTTGTATCATTTTATTTTTCCGTCTTTATTTCTAGCCTGGAAGGTTTTAAAAAGCGCATTATTTTCAGTAAAAAACACTTCTATTGCAGCAGACTAACGCTCAATTGCTATATTTGGAAATTAAAACCGATATAAAATGTCAGATCAAAAAAAGGAAATATTTGATAGTGTAGCCCAGAGATTGAAAATAGAAGGGTTTAATGTAGTGAACCGTGACGAGACACGCCCATGGGGTGGTTTTTTCGTTATCGATGAAGCACAGGCGCAGCAATTTGCCAATGTTTATTTCGATGGATTGGATGTAGAAGATCTAAAAATCAGCGGTAAACTAAGCCCTAAGATCTTGGTTGTTGCACCAAATACCCGTCTGTCCTGGCAATACCATCACCGCCGCGCAGAAATATGGAAAGTAGTGAGCGGTACAGTAGGTGTGGCCACCAGCGATACCGACGAACAAGGAGAAATCCAGAAGCTTGCACCTTCTGACAACATAAAATTAAAGCAGGGAGAAAGACACCGCCTGATCGGTCTGGATGATTGGGGCATTGTCTCAGAAATATGGCAGCATACTGACCCTGAAAACCCTTCAAATGAGGATGATATTGTGCGTGTTCAGGACGATTTCGGAAGATAAACACAATTGGCCGAACTAAAAGACCGAAAAACACGTTAATATATACTTAACACCATTTATGATTATTTTAATATTCTTCTTACTCCATTGGTTTCTTTCCTTATTCTCCCAAACATTTTTTCTGCATCGTTATGCATCGCATAAAATGTTTAAAATGAACCAGTTTTGGGAGAAGTTCTTTTATACATTGACCTTTCTTTCACAAGGTTCTTCGTTTTTGAACCCACGTGCGTATGCGATCTTACACCGCATGCACCATGCTTTTAGTGATACCGAAAAGGATCCACACTCTCCGCATTTTGTTAAAGATGTATGGGGCATGATGATTAAGACCAAGGATATCTATCTCAATTATTCCAAATACAACCACGAACCTGAAGAGCAGTTTCGTGACAATTATCCGTCCTGGCCCATTATCGATAAGATAGGGGACAGCTGGATTACCCGCTTTATATTTATAGGTTTTTATGTCTGGTTCTATGTCACCTTTGCTACGCAATGGTGGATGTTTCTTTTGTTGCCTATCCACTTTTTGATGGGGCCGCTACATGGCGCCATCGTGAACTGGTGTGGACATAAGTATGGATATTCCAACCACGATAATAATGACCATAGCAAAAACTCATTGCCGCTGGATTTCCTAATGCTTGGGGAGTTGTTTCAAAACAATCACCATAAGAGACCCAATAGCCCTAATTTTGCATCGAAGTGGTTTGAATTTGATCCTACCTATCCCTTAATGAAGATGATGCACTGGATGCGGATCATCAGGATCAGGAAGACTTAAACAAATCTTTAAGACATAAAAAAGGCGGGCAATCTCTCAATTGTCCGCCTTTTTTATGTTATTATAATTTTGTTGTCAAACCGTATTAACTGCTTGCCTTCGCTGGCCTGCCTTTACTGCTCCAGCGTCTGCTGCCGCTGCTTGGTGTTCTTTTTGCACCGCTCAGATTTGGCTGACGTTCTTGTCTTTTCTGACCCTGGTTGTTGTTTTGTCCGCCTCCACCTGAAGGGCCTTTACCTTTTCCTTTGCCGGATGCTTTGGCCATCAGGCCCTGCCAGCTGTCCGGACATTGGTAATCTTCTGCCACAGGGATACTCAGGGCGATTAATTTTTCGATATCTTTCAAATAGGCTTTCTCTTCCGCATCGCAAAAAGAAAATGCAGTGCCGCTCAATCCTGCTCTGCCTGTACGGCCGATCCTGTGCACATAAGTCTCAGGAATATTAGGCAATTCATAGTTGATCACATGCGTCAGTTCGTCTACATCAATGCCACGTGCGGCGATATCTGTAGCCACCAGGATACGGGTTGTTCTCGCTTTAAAGTTGGTTAAAGCCCGTTGTCTGGCATTCTGAGATTTATTCCCGTGGATCGCTTCCGCTCTCACACCCGCTTTGATCAGGTCTTTGACCACCTTATCCGCACCATGTTTGGTTCTGGTAAATACCAAAGCCGTCTGTATGGTTTTGTCTTTAAGGATATCGATCAGCAAATCTTTCTTCGCTGCTTTTTCTACAAAATAGATGGTCTGTTGAATCTTTTCTGCGGTCGAGGAAACAGGGGTAACCTCTACCTTAGCCGGATTGGTTAAGATCGTATCCGCTAGTTTCTGAATTTCGGTAGGCATGGTCGCTGAGAAAAACAAGGTCTGTCTCTTAACAGGAAGTTTTGCGATGACTTTCTTTACATCGTGGATAAAGCCCATGTCGAGCATGCGGTCTGCTTCATCCAGTACAAATATTTCAATGTCGCGCAGGTTGATAAATCCCTGGTTCATCAGGTCAAGTAATCTTCCCGGGGTGGCAACCAATATATCTACGCCTCTGTGTAAAGCATCCGTTTGTGCTTTTTGTCCGACGCCGCCAAAGATCACCAGGTGTTTCAAAGGCAGGTTTCTTCCATACGCTTTAAAGCTTTCTTCAATCTGTATAGCCAGCTCACGTGTAGGCGTCAAAATCAATGCTTTAACAGCTTTATGTACCTTGGTATTGGCGTGAGGCTTACTTAACAATTGCAGGATAGGAATAGCAAAAGCTGCGGTCTTACCGGTTCCGGTTTGGGCGCAGCCTAATAAATCTCTGCCTTGTAATATAGTTGGAATAGACTGTTCTTGGATGGGGGTTGGTTGTGTATAACCTTCTGTTTGCAGCGCTGATAAAATAGGCTCAATCAGATTTAATTCGTTGAATAACAATGTGTATGTATTTTAAATGATTTAATAAGCGACATAAATATCACTTCGGTGCAAAGATACACAATTGTTGTCAACAATTCATTTTTGCTGAATTCAGCAGCAGGGGCATGGCACACCATCGTGTTAGCCCTGGGCTGACACCGGCATGTTTCCGGTGTCAGTCATTCCTAAGGCATGCTCAATAATGAGCGTTTTATTGTTAAAATCAAAACTTTTAGCGATTTACTTCGATTCTCAGTTCTTCCTGCATAACCCGCTTAGTCGTACCAATTGTATACTCGTACGACAATAAAAAGACATTGAATTTTCGGCCAAAGGCTTCCTCTATCCTGAATATATTGGGATATCTTTCATCACCATTGATCTGTGTCACAATGATATTCTTATAAGGCTTGATCGTGATCTTATTATCAGCCCCCACTTCCAGTATAATGGAAGTCTTATTGATCACGTCTACATTACTTTCAAATGATTCATTTCCAGCGATTACCCGTACACTATTACGTGTTAAGGGGAACAACTTTTTATTGCTTGCTGTTACGATTCCATTTAGCATTCCAGTCATGGTGTAAAAAGTGTTTTCTGCCTGGGATGCGTAGTCGTTTTTGATTACTACCTGATAAAGAATCGTGTTTTTCTTCTGATTTATTTCTACTCCAGAAACATCTGTAGCTTTTAATCCGATAAAATAGGTCGAATCCGGCGACAAGCCATCCGGACGCAACTTAATAGTCGCGCGTCCGGTACGTTCTCCGGCCTTGATGGTGATTTTATTATCTAAGATCTCATATTTACTTGCAGGCAACATCTTGGCATACAATTTATCATCTAAATCAAAAATCGACCGATTGTAAAAATCCAGTTGAACGTTGTCCTGTTCCAATTGGATGACGAGATCTTTGGTCGTCGCCTGGGTGCCACCTGCAGAAGCCGCAATATAACCAGTGACCTCCGCGCCTGTCAAGGGAACGACTTCCTGGAAAGTATTGTAATAGCTGGTGCTGATCAAGGCCACTTCATTCCTATACATCTCCTTTTCGAATATTTCATTGTCTTTGCATGAGGAGAGCACCGTAGCCAGCGCAATCATCGTTATATACTTTTTTTTCATCTTTTTAATTTTATCGTTCAACCTAATAACCCGGGTTCTGATCCAGAGAAGGTAACCTTCTCATTTCGGTACGTGGTATCGGTACAAAAATTAACTTTTTGTCGACCGTACGTGTCATAAATGATGATGTTCCCGGGATGACGCGTTGGTAGTACGTTTCTTTGGTAGCGCCGTCAGGGTTCATTCCACGAATAGGTTCGCGTTCTGTCTCTTCATAGATGCCCCAGCGGCGTACGTCATAAAAACGTCTGTTCTCATACAGGAACTCCACCATACGCTCACGTTCAATTTGTTTTTGAACTGTCGTCTTCTCGCTGAGCTGATTGGCAGACAGGCCAGGCAGGCCGGCACGGTAGCGCACAGCATTAAATGCAGCTTTGATGTCCTCGGTATTTCGGGACACTGTATAGGACTTATCTCCAAGCTGTACGGTATGATTGCCTGTCAGATTGTTTAGTGCCTCAGCGTACGACAAAAGTATCTCCGGATAACGGATGATGGAATACGCTTTTTTGATGTGGCGGGCACCTGTACCCTGGAAAGCATCCATCGGGTGGTTGTATTTTTTGATAACGTAGCCTGTAATCGGATAATTGGGCGAAGTCGCATTCACGCCACCACGACCGTCTGCATCCTGGTAGTAGTACTTGGCCGTATAGTTAAAAACTGAGGTACTGGACTGTGCCTGCCATACCGCTTCGTTAAATCCAATAGAAGCATAGAAGCGCATTTCGCGATTGGCATACATATTATATACCCCTGCGTTAAGCGGATATCCTGAAAAATTCTTAGCCTGGGTAGTAAAGCCTGTTTCTGAATAATAACCAGTGGAAGAAGCCTCTTCTTTGGTACGGCCATCAGCCATCAGGTAAGCATCCACTACTTTTTGCGTGACACAGAAACGGCCCCAGCCACCTAGAGAAGGAGGCATAGATCCCTGACTAATAGCCGTCACCATATAGCCTGTATTTCTACCCCAGATGATCTCTTTATTGATTTCCGCAACAGCTTCTCCGTTAAACACATCCGAATAGGATCTGAGTGCGTCAATCCCAGCTGCTCCATTCGGATATTCAGCGTAGAAATTAGGATCCGTGGTGACTCCCTGAGGAAGAGCAGGGGTTTTGTCGTCTTTCGGTACAGTATATATCCTGTACAGGTTAAGATCCATCACACGCTTGGCTGCGGCCGCTGCCACGGCCCACCTTTTTTCGTCATACTGTTGTGATACATAGTGCACATTGTCAGTTTTACGTTTCCAGTTGGCAAAATAAGAAGCGGCTACTGGTCCGCCATTGAATAGCGGACTTGCATGAATCAAACGCAGGCGGGCTACCAAAGCCAATGCAGCGCCTTTGGTAGGGCGGCCAAAGTCGAGAAGGGACACATCTGTCGGGAGCAGCATCGCTGCTTTCTCCAACTCCTCACAGGTATAGTTCATCGTCTCGTCATAGGTCGACCTTGGCCTATCGTAATATTCAATGGTTTCATTGGTATTGATGACTTCATCACCCAGTAAGATCGCAGGACCATAATCTACCAATATATTGTAATAGGAATAGGCACGGATAAAACGTGTATATCCTTCGATCCGGAGCCTGTCTACATTGGTCATTCCTTTAGGGACATCAAGATTGCCCAGTATACTGTTACATTTACGGATGATCTTGTAGTATTTGCCCCATTGATTTAAGTTGACAGCATTGTCTCCATAGAAATCAGGAGAGGTGCGGCCGGTGGCAAAATCCATTCCATAATACACATTACCAGTACCAACTCCTGTAAGTCCATTCAGGGCTTCATCGGTCGCCATCGGCCCAGGTGTATAACCCAGTCGGATGGTATTTGATTCATCCGGAAACATTGCGGCTGCACCCCACATATAGGCCTCCATATTCCGAGGATTGGCAAAGGCTGAATCGATGTTAAATTCATCGTCAAAATACTCGTCGATATTCAGATACTTCTTACAGGATGTTATCGTTACCGTCAACTGGATGATGACGGCTGCCAGCGCTATTCTTTTTATGATTGATGTTTTCATATCATTATATTATATCTGCATTAAAAATTCACGTACACTTGAAATGAATAGGTCGTTGGTATTGGGTATTTACGACCATTCCAGGCGGCTTGTTCCGGATCAAAAATCTTGACATTGTCCCATATATATAGATTGTTGCCCACCAATTGCAGATCCATAGACGAAACACCAATGCGTTTCAGGAGTTTAGGGTTTATGTTGTAATTGAGCGTGATCTCTTCCAGACGCACGTAACGCGCATCTGCCTGCCAAAATGATGACAGTTGGCTATTATTTGGGCTATTGCCGTATTGCAGGCGCGGGAAGCGGGCATTGGGGTTTTCGGCCAATGCAGGGTCTATGCCGTTGGCTAAGGCATAATCTCTCGGGATCCAACGGTTTTTCGGATCCATTGCCATAGTCAATACGTTGCCCAACTCGCCCTCGTAGAATGGCATATAGCCCATTCCGTTAATCGTTGTTACGTTGTTTAATTTCATCGGCTGACCGACATAGAAAAAGGATGTTTTTCCGGTTCCTTTGAACAATGCACCCACCGTCAGTTTTTTGTACCGGAACTCACCACCTATGCCGAACATAGCCAATGGGTAATTGCTATGTGTAAGAGGTACCATATCCAGTTTATCGATGGTACCATCACCGTTTACATCCTTATATTTGATATCACCAGGCAACACCGCTCCAAACGTTTGCACTGGGCTATACTTGATGTCATCTTCGTCTTTAAAGAGTCCGATGGCCTGATAGCCACGGATAGAATTATATGGATAGTTGTTGAACTCCAGGTAAGGATACTCCAGGTAAGCCTGCTCCCAGTTCTGTACAATATTTTTAGAGTACGTAAAATTACCTCTCAGGGTGAAACCTATAGTTTTGGTGAGATCTGAGGTGTAACTGATGTTTCCATCAATTCCGGAACTTTTCATACGGCCCACGTTGGCAAAAGGATTGGATATCACACCCACGTAATCAGGAACCTGTACACGCTGCTGGAAAATACCGTTACGCTGATCCTCGAAAAGGTCTACCACAAAATCTATCTTGTTGTTTAAGAGTTTACCTTCAAACCCTATATTGGATTTAACCGCTCTTTCCCAGGCCAGGTTATCCGCCCCGATTCGTGTCTCACTAATGGTCTCAATCCCTGGTACTCCCCACACCGTTCCACTGCCCTGATTCACCTTGGTCAGGTATGGGAAACGGATATCTGAAATCCGGTCATTACCCACGGTACCGTAGGAAGCTCTGATCTTAAAATAATCCAGCCAGGGCGCCGCTTCTTTCATAAATTTGTACCCGGTAGGTACCCAGCCAAGGGCTATTGAAGGGAAAAATCCGTATTGTCTGCCGGGTTGGAAGTTTTCAGAACCTGTATACCCGAAATTGACATCTAACAGATAGGTATCCCGAAAACCATAGGTCAGCCTGCTGGAGACACCTTGATAGCGCAAGGGAATAGCTTCCAGGTTGCTGGTCGCATCGTCGGTATCTTTGGCATCGCTAATGTAATAATAGATCAACGCAGAGGTTCGGTGATCTGTACCGTATGCTTTATCGTAATTGACGACAGACTCAAAGTGGTATTTACGGTATTGTCGGGTACTCCTGGTATAACTTGCTTTTTGCTCCTGAACCGTCTGTTGCGTAATGAGCGAGCCATCATAGGCCCGGCCAATGGCATTAAACAGGGCTGGCTGTACGCGCCTGCGCTCTTCGAAATAACTGTATAAATCGTAAGCACCCTGAACGCGGAACTTAAGCCCGTCCAATATCGAGGAAAGGTCCTGATTAAGGGCCAATGTGGTTTTACCTTTAAACACCTCGTCTAATGCCTTACCTGTGCGGTTGATCATTACATACGGCGATGACCTGTCTGCATTCCCGATACCTGGAAGCAGACCATTGGAATATTGTGTGGGAATAGCTAAGGGTGTAAGTCGTGACTGCGTACCCCAGATGTAGTCGGTATTTGCCAATCCAGGTTGGCTTAACTTAGATAAAAATCCATCTGAGCCCAGGAAAATTTTCGTGGTTTTAGTCAGATTGACGTCGAGATTGATCCGATAATTGTAGGTGTTAAATCCTACGTTAGAGGCATATACACTGCTCTTGTCTGTCTTATAAGCCGCACTCTCGCTTTTGCCGCCAAGACTTAGGAAGTATCGCGCTACCTCAGATCCTCCACGGCCGCTCACATAGTAGCTTTGGCGCCAAGAAGTCTTATTGAGAATTTCGTCCTGCCAATTCACATCCGGGTACATATCCGGATCCAGGCCATCACGGATGATGCCCATCTCTGTTTGATTGTAAAGGGGGATCTGCCCACGGACAGCACTAGCCTCATTCGCCAATTGAGCGTAATCATAAGCTTGTAGATAATCCGGCAAGCGGCTTAGATGGGATAGCGTAGAATTAACACGTGCAGTAATCTGCATGCGGTTCACCTGGCCCCGCTTAGTCGTAACCAACACAACACCATTAGCTCCCCTAACACCGTATACAGCAGTAGCTGATGCATCTTTTAGTATCGAGAAACTTTCAACATCTGCCGCATCAATCGTATTGAGGTCACCCTCTAATCCATCAATAAGCACTAAAGCACTGCTATTGGCACCAAAGGTACCAATACCGCGAATCCAGAATTCAGAAATATTCTTTCCTGGTTCGCCACTACCTAGTCTGGAAATTACTCCGGCAGCACGACCTCCCAGGAGGTTAGCAATCGAAGGTGCCGGAGACTGAAGGCTCTTGACATCGACCGTGGTGATCGCACCGACAGAACTTATTTTCCGTTGTACGTTTCCCAGACCGACTACCATGACCTCTTCCAGCACTTCGTTGTTGTCGCTGAGCGTTATTTTTAAATTGCTTTTTGATTCGATAGCAACATGTTCTACATTTTTAGACCCAACATAAGTGAAAACCACTTTGTCTCCGTAGGAGACCTTAATGCTAAATTTTCCTTCATTATTGGTAGAGGTACCTGCTGAAGGTTTATCTTTAATATAAACCGATACAGCGGGTATCGGCTCTCCTTTATCGTCTACAACGGTACCGGCAATGGTGAGCGACTGCTTAGCTTCCTGGGCATTTGATGTTGTAAAGTACAGGCACAGCGATAGCAGATATAAAATCTGAAATATTTTCTTCATCTTATTTTAGATAGATTTATTATTCAATAACTAGTTTGCGTATTCGGGCATTGCTCCAGTCTGCGATGTAGATGTCACCCTGCTCGTTGACAGCCACACCCCAGGGCTGGTTGAACAGTGATTCTACAGGTCCGCCGTCTTTATAGCCGGCTTTACCAGGCTGACCTGCTACCGTAGTAACGATATTGTCAGGTGATATCATGCGGATGCAATGATTGCCGTAGTCGGCAACAAACATATTTCCACTGTTGTCAAACTTAATATCTTTCGGCTGGTTAAATAGCGCTTCAGCCACCGGGCCGTCGCGGAATGAACCACCACCGGGCGCGTTGAGTCGTTTAAAACCTCCCGTTCCATTCGGATCACGAAGGTCCAGCACGGAAATACCCTCCCTGAATCCGGTTGGAGTAGCGTTGGTATGCAGTGTCATGTACAGCAACCATGGCTTTGCCGGGTTAATTGCCTGACCATATTGTGATCCATAAGGTCCCTGGTGAACGATTTTTGCTTCTAATGTCTCCGGATTTATTTTAGCAATCTTTCCATCGCGGTATCTTGTGTAGAGATTGCCATCATACGGGCAGAAAGTGATAAAGTTCTTATACAGATCGGCAGCAACGATAGAGTTCAGATCAGCCGTAGAGTATTTAACGTTACGCTGACGGGGATACCATGCTTCCCGCGGGTCGAAAGTAAAAATAACTTCCTTGACCGACTCATGAGCAGCCGTTAGCATACCGGTAGCCCGGTCCACAGTAAGGCCGTTGGCAAACAAGATCCGACCGGTCGCAATGGACTCGATCAGCGGGGTTACGATATTTTGTTGCTCATTGATTCTGGCTACACCAAACGTAGCCGGAGTACCTCCATCACGCCAGGACATAAATATATTGCCCTCAGCATCCAGGTCCAGGTATTTGCCATACACCTCAGCTTCAGATAGCGTTCCCGGCTTAAAGTTTTTTGCACCGTTGCCCGTAACGGTGCTTACCTGGGCTTGAATGTGGTAGGTAAATCCATCTTTGTAGATGACGGAATCCCCGTCTATAACTACAGAGATTTTAGGGTCAGCACCGGGAAGACGCGGGACGATCGCGTAGATCCGATTGCCGCTGGAAGAGATAACTGAGGCTTTTGCATTGTTAAAATAGACTTTGATTTTACTTGGATCCGTTCCAAAATTTTCCCCGTCCAGAAGTATCTTATCCCTGGCTCCGCCCTCATTGGGATAAAAAGAGGTGAGTACGATTGGTTTCGAAGGGTCATGGGTTTTGCTTGGTCCTTCATTTTCGTTCTTACAGGAAGAAAAACAAAACGAACTGAAGCATACCCATGCAAAGGCAGCAAAGCACCTTTTAATGCATTTTCGATGATTTTTCATTTAGAAAAGGTTTAGGTTTGGTTGTTGATGCGTTATTATTAGATAGTTATTTGGTTGTTTTTGGTTAGGATTTGTTAGGGTTTGATTACATTTGGTTTTACAAATATGTAATATATTCAATCAAAAACAACAAAAAGAAATAAAATATAGAATTTTGTGTTTGTTTTTGCTTCGAAATGTCCTGCAGGGCGGTTTTTACTTTGTGTATAGTGTACACAAAGCCATTCTTTCCCTTCGCAGTTTTTTGCTCCGAAGACAAAATGTGCATTTGTGGAAACTTTGTGGTTGATTCAGATGCTTATTCCATTAAATTTGTATCATACTCACAAACACGATGGCTGAACCTATTTATAACGACGACAGTATACGCTCACTCGACTGGAAGGAACACATCAGGCTGCGTCCCGGTATGTACATCGGTAAGCTGGGTGATGGATCTGCACAGGATGATGGTATTTATGTATTGCTTAAAGAAATTGTAGACAACTCTATCGATGAGTTTGTGATGGGGTCCGGCCGCACCATTGACCTTACCGTATCTGATTCTAAGGTCAACGTACGAGATTATGGCCGTGGGATCCCTTTGGGTAAAGTGATTGATTGTGTATCGAAGATCAATACTGGGGGTAAATACGACAGCAATGCCTTCCAGAAATCTGTAGGACTAAACGGTGTGGGTACCAAGGCCGTAAATGCATTGTCCACCAATTTCGTTGTGCAGTCTTATCGCGATGGCAAAACCAAGAAAGTGGAGTTTTCCAAAGGGGAGATCGTGGTGGATCATCCCGTGATCGACACCACGCAACGTAATGGTACCGCCATTACCTTTTATCCCGATGAGAGTATTTTCAGAAATTACCATTATATATCTGAATATGTAGAAAGCATGGTTTGGAACTATGTGTTCCTGAATACCGGGCTGACTGTAAACTTCAACAATCAAAAATATTTCTCTGAGCGCGGGCTGTACGATCTCCTCTCTAAATTTAATAAGCCGGAAGAGATCCGCTATCCGATCATTCACCTGATCGGCAACGATATTGAGATCGCTATGACCCATGGGCAACAGTATGGGGAGGATTACCATTCTTTTGTCAACGGTCAGCATACCACTCAGGGCGGTACGCACCAAACGGCTTTTCGGGAAGCGGTCGTGAAAACAGTCCGCGAGTTTTATAAAAAGGAATACGAAGCTTCCGATATCAGGGCTTCGATCATCGCGGCCATTTCTGTCAGGGTGCAGGAACCGGTTTTTGAGTCGCAGACCAAAACCAAGTTGGGTTCTCAGAATATGGGCCCTGAAGGACCTTCCGTACGTACCTTTATCAATGATTTTGTCAAAAAAGAGCTGGACGATTATCTCCATAAACATACCGATGTGGCAGATGCCCTGCTGAAAAGGATCCTGCAGTCTGAACGGGAGCGTAAAGACATTGCCGGTATCAAGAAGCTGGCCAACGACCGGGCTAAAAAGGCCTCTCTGCACAATAAAAAGCTGAGGGACTGTAAAGTACATTTCAACAGTACCCACGAAAAGAGATATGAAACTACCCTTTTCATTACCGAGGGGGACTCTGCATCAGGTTCCATCACCAAGTCGCGGGATGTCGATTGTCAGGCGGTATTTAGTTTGAAGGGAAAGCCATTAAACTGCTATGAACTGACGAAAAAAGTAGTGTATGAAAATGAAGAGTTCAATCTTTTGCAGCATGCGCTGAATATCGAAGATGGTCTGGATGGTCTGCATTACAACAATATTGTAATCGCCACCGATGCCGATGTGGACGGGATGCACATCCGTTTGCTAATGATGACCTTCTTCCTTCAGTTTTTCCCGGACCTCGTCCGCGCCGGTCATGTCTATATTTTGCAGACCCCGCTGTTTCGGGTACGGAATAAAAAGGAAACCATTTACTGCTACAGCGATGATGAAAGAAAGAAGGCCATTGAGAAACTCGGCAGTAAGCCGGAGATCACCCGCTTTAAAGGTCTGGGTGAAATTTCCCCGGACGAGTTTGGTTTATTCATAGGAAAAGACATCCGTTTGGATCCCGTGATCCTGAAAGATCAGACGATCAAAAACCTGCTGGAATATTATATGGGAAAGAACACTCCCGACCGTCAGCAACACATTATTCGAAACCTCAGAATTGAGAAAGATACCCCCGAAGAAATAGCTTTAGAGGGCATAAATGAAAATGAACAAAATGAACAAAACTTAGACGTGGCCTAAAGGGGGCATCATAGATTAATTATCGATTTTTTAATTTATGTTTGTCGTCGTTGTTAGAAATGTTGCGGGTGAGTAAGTACATTCTATAGTTAAAAGCTATAGTCATTTTACGTTTATGCAAATTAACATTACCAAAAGATCTCTTTTCCGTTACATTTTAGTTGTCTTTTTGATTCTGGTGTTGTTCCTGTTTTCTTATTTTTATTATCTGAAGGATAGGAAGATCACAGCCATGAAAGCAAGTATTGCTGAATTGATGGATATTCAGCAGGATTACGCTAAGATTGACAGCGCCATGTATTTTCTGTACCAGGCAGAAAGCAATTCCTGTTTATATGCGCTCACTGCCGACAGGCGGTACCTCGATCATTTTTCTACCCAGATCCAAAAGGTACCTTCGCTGATCAATGCCGTGCATGATTATTCAGAAAGCTTTGCGGAGAAGCAAAACTTTGAAGGCCTGGAGGAAAAGAAGAAAGCGCAGAACAATAATTATCTAAAGATCAGGGAACTGACCGATCGTTTGGTCATCGGCTTTGTGAAACTTGGGCTAATTGAAAAGAAGGATGAATCAAAAATCCTTTTCCCGGTGATGGTCAAAAAGCCGTTGACCACCATTATAGTCAAGAAGCCGGCTCCGCCACCCATCATCAAATTAGATACGATCAAGCACGATGCCCCTCCGCCTAAGAAGTTCTTTGGGAGACTGGCAGATGCCATCAGTGGCAAAGCCAAGCCGGACAGCTCCGTTACCATCATCAAAACACAGATCGATAAGGAAGTAGGGGATGATACCATCACTGAACAGGTGGTCAGCTATAATGAAAAGCAACTGAAGCGCATACGCAACTATTATAAGGACCTGTATGCCAATTCACAAAAAGCAAAGAGCAATGAGAATGCAATTCTCAAGCTGAACAATAAGTTAATTGCAGAGATCATTACCGTATTGAACGATTATAAGCTCAATGAGATCGACTACTTTAATCAAAACAAGGCCAGGCTGGAAGGAAATCTTCAAACGGAGCTCCTGGGTATGGACCGCATTGCTTTCATCAATGGTTTATTGTTGTTCAGTCTGATCGTTGTGATATTTTTTACCATGGTCAAACTCTTAAATAATGAACTGGTATTGGTGGGCTTAAATAAACGCGCATCGCAGGATGTGCATTCCAAGAGCAGGTTTCTGGCCAATATGAGCCATGAGATACGCACGCCGCTCAATTCAATTGTTGGGTTTTCAGAGCAGCTGAGTAAGGGCGATCTGAATAGTACCCAGAAAGACCAGGTGGTGGCCATTCGCAGCTCTTCTGAAATGTTACTGTCTGTAGTCAATGAAATTCTTGATTTTTCGAAGTTTGAAGTCGGTAAGATAAACTTTGAGAAAAATCCTTTTTCTCCAAAAGCGGAGATTATGGAAGTGTTCAACAGCATGAGGGTACTGGCAGAGCAAAAGGAAATTGACCTTAAAATAAAGCTTACCCTGGAAAAAGACCTCCTCTTAATGGGCGACCGTTTCCGCTTGAAACAGGTGATCATGAACCTGCTGACCAACGCCATCAAATTTACTTCCCGCGGAACCGTACTCCTGAAGGTTCAGTATTCCACTGATCCAAAAAAGCAAGGCTTACTGAAGGTACAGGTAGAAGATTCGGGAATTGGTATGGCCAAGGAAGATATGGACCTCATCTTCGATGAATTTGCCCAGGTGTATTCCCCGGCGAAGACGGAACAGCAGGGTACAGGTCTCGGACTGGCCATTTGCAAAAAGATCGTTGAGTCCCAAGATGGGAAGATTTCTGTCTCTAGTACCTTAGGCAGAGGCTCTGTCTTTAGTTTTGAGATCCCTTACGAAATTGCATTAAAGCCTACAGAAGAGGTTGTTAGCCAGGAAGTATCCAATACAGGCAAGCTGGAAGGCAAGCGGGTACTGCTGGTAGACGACAATAAAATGAATGTGCTGCTGGCCCAGACCTTACTGAAGAAATGGAAAATGGTGTATGACAGTGCCTATGATGGTAAGGAGGCGCTGGATCTGTTTAAGAAGAACGAATACGACATTGTGCTCACCGACATCCAAATGCCTATCATGGGCGGGGTAGAGCTGACGCATGAGATCCGCTATAACGGAGATATAGAAAAGTCCGGCATCCCGATATTGGGTATTACTGCCCATGTGTTGCAGGAAAATAAAGATGTGTATCTCAAAGCGGGTATGAATGATGTCGTATTAAAGCCGTTTCTGGAGCAGGAGCTTCTCGACCAGATCTGTAAATACATTTAGTTAATCGTCGACTTTCGTTTCTTCGGGATGCTGAGGTGGCAGCACGGTTACATTTTTTTCGATAATGACGGTTTTCAAGTGGACGGCATACTTGCTCGGACGGATTCCTTCGTCGTATTTCTCCGCATAAGCCTGTGTAAACTCCGCACCAAAATATAGGATGATAGAGGTATAGTAGATCCACACCAGGATCACGATGATCGAGCCCGCCGCACCAAATGCTGAACCGGGATCCCCTTTTTCTATATAGATCCCGATGCCGTACTTACCGATGCTGAAGAGTACTGCCGTAAATAAAGCCCCGATGATTGCCGTTTTCCACTTCAGGATCACATCCGGCAGTACCTTAAAAATGATGGTGAAGATGGCCGTCACCACAGCAAGTGTCAAAGCATTGGTCAATACCAGCATGAAAATCTCGGAGATCTCTGTCACATTGAGATAGGTCTGCAGATAGCCGGTCAGCTTATTGCCCAGACTGATGACCACGCTATTGAGCGTCAGCGAAACCAGCAATAGAAAACCCATCGAGGCGATTAAAGAGAAGGAAAGCAACCTGTTGATGATCATTTTCTTCCAGCCTTTTTTGGGTACCGCTTTCACCTTCCAGATCATGTTAATACTATCCTGGATTTCTATAAATATCGCAGTAGCACCCAATACCAGGGTGACGATCCCAATGATCAGTCCGATGGTACTCTTGCCGGATACATTGGCATTGTCTACGAACGATTGCAGCTGCAATGCGGCATCTTTTCCGACGAGCTCACTGATCTCTGAAAACAACTCCGATCTGGGGTTGAGGTCGCTCAGGAAAAGGCTTGCCGCTGAGATGATGATGATGATCAGCGGGGTCAATGAAAATATGGTATAATAGGCAAGCGCCGCACTCAGCTTCATGGCACGGTCTTCCATAAAGCCCTTACCCGCAGCGACGAATAAGTGGGCCACACCTTTAAAAAATCCTTTAGTTTTCTCAAATAAAATCATCTGTCTCAATTGTTGGTTATATTAGAAAAGAGCTGCTGTGCTGTTTAGAATGATGGCCTGTTCCATTAAAAGCCAGCCCTTCCCGGTTAAAAAGGATAGCCTATTCCAATGTTGTAGATCAGGTTCTCTTTTCTCCAGCCTTTGTCGCCAAAGGCAACATTATCCAATACCCAGCGCTGACCTTCAGGTAGATAAGGTTTCCGGATAGGGAAAGCCACATCCAGGCGGATCACGAATATAGTGGCGTCCACACGTAACCCTGCACCTGTACCTACAGCCATCTGACTTAGCGCGTTGCTGAGCTTGAAACCTGAACCCGGACGACCTGGTACGGCCGGAAGATCGGCTGTGGCCGGTCTGCCTGTATCTTCTTTCCTCAGCCAGATATTTCCGGCATCCGCAAATACAGCACCATGAAGTACACTCACCAGCTTGAACCTCAACTCCGTATTCAGCATCATTTTGATGTCGCCACCCTGATCAGCAAAGATTTGGTCGACCGGTACTTTATAGGTACCCGGCCCTAATGTCCGTGCCGGAAAGGCCCTGATGTCGTTACTGCCCCCTGCAAAGAACTGTCTTACAAAAGGAAGTGACGTGTTATTGCCATAAGCATATCCATAGCCCAGGTTCAGCCTGCTCGCCCAGATCAGGTTGCGGTTGATTTTGTAATAATCCCTTAGGTCGGCTTCCAGCCTGATAAACTGCGAAAGCGGCACATTGAATATGGAGCGGTCTCCGATTTCATCTTTAGGGGTAAATAGCCCCCACACGTTTCCTCCGGTTTCCACACTACCATTGAAATAAGTGTTGTTTCGGCGGTTGTCCTGCATCTGGTTGGTAAAGGTGAAGTCATAGTTGCTTCCGATGATCAGTTGTTTTTCAAGCGTATAGCGGAGGGCAGGGTTGGCTTCATATAAGCTGTCCCTTTTCCTTAGAGAACCAAATAGTGGCTGCACATAATTGAGCGATATAGGGTTGAAATTGTGTTCCTTAAACTGGTTTTCTTTCCAATTGTACCCGAATTCACCTTTGAAGGAATTGAGTTTGTACTCCGATCCCCTGTTGATCAGCTGATAAGATAGCGATGCAATGGTCTTGGGTATAAACGCCGAGGTGGTCTTCGGCTTATAGAAAGGCACGATCAGCTGCGGGAAGGTCAACTTGCCCTCGGCGGTAAAAGAGAAGGAGTTTAACCCCTGCGACTGCCCCCTCACCTGTGTCTCAAATCCGCCGCTCAGGCTGAGGTCCAGTTGTTCGGCGCCCCTAAACACATTGCGGGTGGTCTGCGTGATCTTTACTTCTGATCCTACAAAGTTATTCGACTTGCTCGTTCCGGTCACTCCAAAGGATAGAGAGTTCTTTTTCAGAGGTGTCAGGTAGATATTCAGGTCCATCTGTGCATTTCTAAAGCTGTCCACCGGCACGAACTCCACCCGTACATCCTGGAAGGCACCGATATTGACCATCCTGTTCAGCGATTGGTTGTGGTCCGTCCGGTTGTATAATTCTCCTTTTTTGAAGAATACCAGCCGGTCAAAAACCCTTGGTTTGAAGGTATTCCTACGGTCGTAGATATTAAAATCATTGTATTTCAAAGGTTCTGACATCCTGAGCATACTGTCTCTTCTGAGCGAATAGGTCGGGTAGATGTCGATGTCCCTAATGGTGTAAGGCTTTAATCCCGCATCGGGCGCAATGGTCTTTACACGAACCCTGATGTCCACCAGCTGCTTACCGATGGTGCTGTCTACCTGGATGATCAGGTAGTCCGGGCTGAAGTAGAAATATCCTTGTTCTTTCAGGTCATTGTCGATGCGTATGCGCTCATTTTTATAGGTGTCCAGGTCGTAAAAGTTACCCACCTTCAGAAGCGTATTTCCTTTTTTCTCATCGATGATCTTAGTCAGTATTCCCGTATCTGCGGGAAAAGAGATGCTGTTGATCTTGTACCTGCCCCCGGTCTTTGCGGTATATATTGCCCTGCCTTTTTTATTTTTCACCACGGTATCGCCGGTCACTAAAGCCTGCAGATAGCCCTGGCTGATCAGGTAGCTGGTCAGTACATCGTTGTTATACTGGATTTTGACCTCGCTCAGCAGCACAGGTGGCTCGCCAACTTTCGTCCTCAGCCAATGCCTGATCCCTTTGGGTTTTTTAGGTTCCCCGGCCAGGTTGTACACCCACAATTTAAACTTGATACCCAGGATAGACTTGTTCGGCCTTGGCCTGGTTTTTTCTTCCAGGGTGCTCTTTACAGATTTTTGGTTGTCTATTTTCACAGACGAGTCGGGGTTGATCACTACATCAGCACCGGTATATAACACCTGTCCAGGTTTCAGAGACCTTGTACTGCTACAGGCCGCCAATATCAAGCACGATAGTATAAGTACGGAAGGTCTAATTAGTCGTCTCATTTGCAGGCTTCTGTTCAATGTTTTTATTCGTTGTATCTTCTTCTCTAATGCCTTTTTGGCGTTCTTCATTGCGCAATGTTTCTTCTTCTTTATCGCGGTTCTTTTGTTCGCGTTCTTTGTTTTTCTCTCTTCTGGCCCTTTTTTCTTCCCGGGTTTCCTTGCGCTCAAAGATCTCCCTAAACTTGTTGTAGTCCATCACCAGGGCAAAGCCCAGTCCGGTCTCAATGATTTGTCCTTCTACAATACCTTCGTTCTGGTTGCGCCTGTAGGCCCTCAGGCGGTACCGTCCATCGGCAGACAGGGCATATTCTACATTCACATTTCCGGCGATATTGGTCGAGCTTTGATCCTGTGTCTTAGGTCCTTCCAGTCCGAAGGAACTACCTACGGTTACCGTCAGCCTGTCGTTCAGCAGTTTTTTAGACAAACCTACTTCGAGATCTGTTTTTTGCTCTAGTGCACCGGTCGAATAATCTTCTGAAGAGTTGACCCCAAAATTGATGTCCACACCTTTAATCAGGTCAGAGGCCAGGTTGTTCAGCTGCTCGGTCAATAGCTTACTTACACTTGAGCGGGCCAGGGTGGAGACCCCGCCACCGCCACCGGCCAGGCTTTGGAACGGATTGCTCGCGATAAACCTGTTGAGCGCCAGCAAGGCGAAAACCTGCTTGTTCAACTCATTTTCATCCCGGTTCACCTGTTGTAATTTTGAATAGACCGATCCGCCCAGTGCGCCCCTTTCATTTTCCGGTAGGTCCAGACGGAAAGAGATCGTTGGTTTCAACAGCTCGTCTTTCATAGACAGGTACACCTGGAAAGGCAGTTTGGTCTTGGCCTGCACATTGTTTTCTTCATTCAGAAGGTCAATAGGGGCAGCGTTCACCTCGTAAAGTGCGGTGATGTTCACATTGGCCGACATTGGGTCGCCCGTCCACACGATATTGCTTCCCTGGGTCAGCTTGAATTCTTTCTTGCCCAATGGCCCGACGGAGAGGTTATACGAACCATCGGAGATTTGGTAGCGCCCGGTCAGGCTGGTCTTGCCGCTTGGGTCCATCGTAGCGTTCAGGTTGGCTTCGCCACGCACCTGCAGCGCATCCCCGTTGGACGGGTCAACCACCACATTCAGCTCCGCTTCCTTATCGATGATGAGCGTAGCGTTCAGGTCGATCCCTTTGATTGGGGATTTGCTTAGACTGTCTGTATTCAAAGCTTTTTTGCCATTGAAAGGTGCCGCGTCCGCGTCGATAAACTGCACGATCCCTTCCTGATCGATCACCGAAGGATCAGAGGTTGGCAGGGCGAAGAAGAACTTCGTGCCCTTGTCGATCGTCACGTTCATATCCACATCCGGCTGGTTCATATCGCCGCGCACCTTGATGTTGCTGGTGATGTATACCGTACCGTATATCATCTCATTGTCTTCCGCAGTGGAATTCAGCGCCCTAAAGTTATCGGTGGTGATGTCTAGTCCGAAGCGGTAATCTTTGTAATTTTTCGTGTACACCATGCCATTGATCCTGGCCTCTTTATTGAGTGAATCAATGATCGTAAACCGATTGAACCGGATGCCTTCACTCGTGAAATTGATGCTTTCATTAGGCATCCTGAAATAGGAATTTACGTAGGCTACAGTAAAGGCGGCCTGGTTGAATTTTACATCCCCAAGTACTTGTGGCGCGCTGAGTTCGCCTTTCAGGCTGAGTTGCCCGGTCACCGTCCCGCTTCCTTTTTTAATCTGGCCCATCGATACACTTTCCAGAGCCGAGAGGTCGATCTTATCGATGTTCAGGGTCATATCCAGCGCACTTTTCGGTGCGGTATAGTAGAATCCGTTTACCCGCAGTTCATGTACGCCCGACAAAGCAATATTGGTCTCAAACGCATTTTCTGTATTGTTGTTGACTGCAACACGCAGCGTGCCCAGCATGTCTTTTTGATAGCGCAGCTGATCAATGGTCAGGTTGGCTTCAAACTTAGGTGTCGAGGTCAGGTCTTTCACATCTACGGTCCCGTTGATCGACCCACCGGCCATGGCACTGTCCTGCTCGGCAAATTTGGTGATCGTCTCTATCCTGAAATCCTTAAAGGTCACCTTTAAAGGTGAATTGGCCACAGTATCCGTGCTGTTGATGCTCAGCAACTGCCCACCCCTGCTCAGGTTGAAGTTGTTGGCGATCACGCCCGATTCTCCGAACTGTATGTAATTCCCCTGTGCGACCGCCCATTTCTCGTAGTCGAGCAATAGCTTTTGAGGGTCCATGCTGAACCGGTAATTCTTGTTTAAAGAAGAGAAGGTACCGCCCAGCACATATTTATTTTTTAGCTTACTGTCTTTCAGGAAGATGTTGAGGCCCAGTGTGTCATTGGCTGCGGCACCGCTGATCTCCGAGTTGTATAAGGCGATCGACGGGCTCTGCAGCCTTCTGATCAGCAATTTATAGTTCAGGCGTCCGTTATCGTTGTCGATGTCGATCCGGGTGCTGTCTACTTTGTAGTCCCCATAAACCACCTGAGGGAACCATGCCCGCATCTCCAGACTGTCCTTTTGCGTGTCGATCAGGCCACTCATGCGCGATGGCGCGAAGGTGGTCAGCTGTGGCACAAAATCCTGTATGAACTTAGGGTTGTAGATGTTCAGCGCAAAGCGGAAGCGCTGATCCGGGATTTGGGTCACTTCCCCGAATTTATAATAGTTGTTGATCTGGTTGATCACCGCTGCGCCGAGATTGCTCAGTTGGTATTTGCCATCCACGCGCGCGCTCAGCAGTTCCGATTTTAGGGTCAGCAGGTTTCGCTCTGCGGAAGATTCTGCATGGATCGCGATGGTGTCTACATTAAACAACTTGCCCTCTTTGGCCAGTTGCAGCCCGGTAATGTTCACATCGCCGTTCAGATAATCCACATCCGCAGTCTTGATATCGGCTTTCACCAGTCCGGCCACCTTGAATTCTGTGGTACTGAAGTTCAGTTTTTGCAGGTCGATCTGTTTTAAATCCAGGTCTGCCTTTACTGCCGGATATTTTCCGTTGATATCGGCGAAGGCGGTCAACTCAAAGTTGGCATTCGTATCTGCCATTTTACTCTTCAGGTTCAACTTTTGCCCAGCGTATTGCCCGCTGATCAACAGGTCGCGGTAGGTATATTTATTATAGGTCGCTTCGACAATCTGACCGTTCAACTTGGCCGATAGTTTTTTAGGGTCGAGGCCGGTGCCGTTTACATTGGCTTTCAGGGTTACGCGACCTATTTTATCTTGTTGTTTCAGCAACCTGCCCAGGTTGAAGTTGTTCAGGTTCAGGTTGGCATTATAGCTTTCCCTGCCCTTAGAGCCCCTCATGGTCGCCAGTAACTTCGCCGAACCCATGTCTGTACGGATGTCAAAGCCGGTATTGAAGTTGCTCATCGAACCTTTGAAACGACCAACTGCCGCGATGGTATTGGGCAGTTCTATGCTTGGGGGAAGGGACTTTTTAGGGATGAGCACCAGCAGGTCGCCCTTGGTGAGTGAGAACCTTTTGATATTGATGTCCAGGTAGGCTTTTTCTATATCCGGCAGACCTTTGGCCGTGCCGCTGATGTCTATATTCGTATTCTTCAATCCGCTGATCTGCAGTTTTGGGATCACCAGATTGTTCAGATAACCGTTCACATTGGCGTTGATCCTGATCTTTTCATTTTTGTAATTGGCGGGTATGGCATCACTAAAATAGAAGGCATCCCTCAGTCCGAGGCTCGTATTGTTGAGGCTGATGGCCAGCTTCACCCGCTCGGGGTGCTTGGTCAGGTCATCCATCGAGGTAAAGGTCAGCCTGGTATCGTTCTCTATGGACGTGTTCGGCGTTTTCAGGACCAGTCCATCGACTGTAATGGCCGTATCGGCATAGACCACATTGCCTTTCAGCGTATTGAGCTGGAATCCGCTTTTTTCTTTTAGGGAACCTTCTTTTACATTTACTTTTATACCGGTGTCGTTGTAGGAGAGGTTTTCTGCAACTAACCCAAGGCCGTTGATCTTCAGGTGGTTGAAGTCCATGCCTTTGCCAGGTTTAGCCCCCATATTGTCAAACTGTATGTTGTTGCCCTCCAGGTTCAGCTTACCCACCAATAAAGACAGGGGAGCCGATTTTGCTGTCGTGTCTGCGGCTGATGTTTCTTTTCCGTCAGTCGCTTTATTCGATGCAGCGGCACTAGCCTTATTCGATGCGATTGCCGTATTTTTATCAGATGCAGCAGCTGTATTTTTAGCCGGAATCAAAGCAAAGAGGACATCCGACTTAGTCAAGCTGAGGTCGTTCAGATTGTACTTGCCGTTCTTTACATCAGCGAGTACACCGTTCAATGAAAGCGCTTTCAGGTTCACTTTTGCTTTGTTGCTCAGCGAGTTGAAGTCTATTTTGGTGCCGTTGATCTTGCCCTCCTCCAATTTATAATTGGCATTGGTGAGGTCTACAAACAGCTTGTTGAGTTCCAGTGACGAAAGGTCGACGTCGGCATTCATTCCGGAGGTGCGGTCGTCAAACTTGATCTTGATGTTGTTGAACGCAAAATCTTCCACTTCAATCAGGGGCAACTTCCCGCTTTCTGTTTTGGCGGTGTCCACACTTTTTTCCAGGTGCTCTTGCAGTTGGGTAAGGGGTTTTTGTTGCAGATATTTTAAGGAGGTATTTTTAAGCTCCAGGTTTTTGATCACATAGCGCTGATTGGCCAGGTCAAAATCCTTTATTTTGGACGTAAACTCGCCCAGATATAAAGCGACGTCATTGCCCGCCACGTCGTCTTTATAGACAATGCCTATATCTTTCAGACTGACTTTATCTAGCGAAAACTTCATGGCTGAAGTCGAATCCTTCTCTACTTCTTCTTCCGGTTTGGTTTGGTCAGACATAAACGCATCGACCAGGAAGGAGAAGTTGAACGTCGTATCCGGATTGATCCTCGTCACATTGGCCCGGATTTTTTCCAGTTCAATATTGTTGATCTCCACGGTATTTTTTAGCAATTTAAACAGGCTGATGTCGACCGAAAGGCGCTCTGCATACAATAGGGTGTCGCCCTTCTTGTCTTCTATATAGAATTTTTTGAGTACAATATCCTTTGGTAAGGCGATTTTCAGACTTTCCAGCTGGATCTCGGTATGTGTTTTATTTTTGAGCCAGTTGATCGCTTTATTCTTCGCGAAATTTTGTACTGCCGGAATGTTTAACGACAAAGCAACCAATACCACGAGCAAAATGATGCTGCCGATTACCCAAAGGAGAATTTTTAAAGTCTTACGTATATATATGTTCAATTGATAAGAAATTGAGAGTTACTTAATAAAACCATTACATCGCTAAAATCATGCCATATGGCCTTTGTTTGTTTCTATTTAAATCTACAATTGAATGTCTGGTTTTGTTTAAAATTTATTCAATAAGTTAAAACAAAGTAAGGGGGCTTGCTGTAGTTTCATTTTCTTTATTATATGTGAGCTTCCATGATTCCACAGCTTTGCTGGGTCAATTGGAGTTTTGTCCATGCGTATGTTATGATATTCTTCCTCAAACAATTTTTATACAATTTTTAAACATAGTTTACACAATGTTTATACAATCAATAATTGTGTAAACTATGTTTTTATAATGTTTAGAAAATGCCAAAATTAACCAATAGAAACAAACACATGTCATACCCATACTAGAGACGTGGTCACCACACCATCTGACTATCCTGCACCCGGTCTCATATCCAAGCTCCGGTTCATTTAAAGCGCACATCTCCCTGTACAGTCAGCTATAAAACAAATAAAGTCAGCTATAAACAAAATATTCAAAACTGTTAAAAACTTATATTCTAAAATTTAATCTCAACGCTTATATTTACGGCAATCCAACACTTTATTGATGATCGAAGAAGAAGAAGACAACTTAAACAAGGAAAATGCTGCTGAGGAAACGAAGCATGTGATTACACCAATTAACGGACTTTACGAAAATTGGTTCCTTGATTATGCGTCTTACGTTATTCTGGATCGGGCGGTGCCGCACATCAATGACGGACTAAAACCCGTACAGCGGCGCATCATGCATTCCTTAAAGGAAATGGACGATGGCCGCTTCAATAAGGCCGCCAATGTGATCGGTAATACCATGAAGTACCACCCGCATGGGGATGCCTCTATTGGCGATGCCATGGTACAGATCGGGCAGAAAGACCTACTGATCGATTGCCAGGGCAACTGGGGCGACCCGATCACGGGAGACAGCGCTGCGGCAGCCAGGTACATCGAAGCCCGCTTGTCTAAGTTTGCCAACGATGTGGTGTTCAACCCGGATACTACCGTCTGGCAGTTGAGTTATGACGGTAGAAACAACGAACCGATCACTTTACCTGTAAAGTTCCCTTTGCTATTGGCCCAGGGCGCAGAAGGGATTGCCGTAGGACTGGCCACTAAGGTCATGCCGCACAATTTCCTCGAACTGCTCGATGCTTCGATAGAGATTTTGCAGGGCGGGCGACCAAACATTCTGCCCGACTTCTTCACCGGTGGTATGGCCGATTTTTCTGCGTATAACGAAGGAATGCGCGGAGGAAAGATTAGGGTCAGGGCCAAAATCACGGAAAAGGATAAGAAAACCCTGGTCATCACAGAGATTCCCTACAGTACTACCACCGGGTCTGTGATCGACAGTGTCTTGTCTGCCAATGACAAAGGCAAGATCAAGATTAAAAAAATTGAAGACAATACAGCCGCTAACGTAGAGATCGTCATCCATCTGGCGCCGGGTATCTCACCCGATGTGACCATCGATGCGCTGTACGCTTTTACCTCCTGCGAGGTGTCTATATCGCCCAATACCTGTGTCATCAAAGACGATAAGCCGCAGTTTCTAAGTGTCAACGATATCCTGGGCCAGAATACGCAGCACACCAAGTCTTTGCTGAAACTGGAACTGGAAATCAAGCTTCACGAGCTTCAAGAGAAGATTTTCTTCAGTTCCCTGCTCAAGATCTTCATCCAGGAGGGCATGTATAAAAATGCGGAATATGAGAACTCCGCCAATTTTGATACGGTAGTGGATGTCTTGCACCTCTTGTTTGAACCCTTCAAACCAGATTTGTATAGGGAAATCCAGGCGGAAGATTTTAAAAAGCTGATCGATAAGCCGATGAGCAGCATCACCCGCTTTGATGTGAAGAAAGCGGACGACCATATGAAAGCCCTGGCCGATGAGATCAAAGTGGTGAAAAACCACCTGCGCCACCTCACCGATTACGCCATCGCATGGTTTCAAAAACTAAGAGATAAATATGGCAAAGGCCGCGAGCGTAAGACTGAAATCCGTCTGTTTGATCGGGTAGAGGCTTCCAAAGTGGCACTGGCCAATGTGAAATTATATATGAACCGGGAGGATGGTTTCATCGGCACTGGTCTGAAGAAAGATGAGTTTATAGCGGACTGCTCTGACCTGGATGAGATCATTGTCTTCCGCGAAGACGGAAAATGTGTGATCACTAAAGTGGCCGACAAAACCTTCGTAGGCAAAGGCATCCTGCATGCGCAGGTGTTTAAGAAAAACGACGAGCGCACGGTCTATAACATGATCTATAAGGATGGTGCGAGTGGTGTCTCTTACATCAAGCGCTTTGCAGTCGTCGGCGTGACCCGCGATAAGGAATACGACCTGACCAAGGGCAGTAAAGGTTCTAAAGTATTGTATTTTACTGCCAACCCGAACGGGGAAGCCGAGGTGGTGACGATCCAGCTGAAACCGCATACCAAGCTCAAGAAATTGCAGTTTGACATCGACTATGCCGAAGTGAGCATCAAAGGCCGTGGTTCGCAGGGCAATATCGTATCGAAATACCCAATCAAAAAAGTATTGTTGAAAACCAAAGGGGTATCGACACTTTCGGGCCTGAAGATCTGGTATGACGACCTTCTGAGAAGGCTCAATGTGGACGGCAGGGGCAAGTATCTAGGGGAATTTGACGGGGACGATAAGATCCTGCAGGTGCACAAAGAAGGCTGGTACGAACTCAGCAGCTTCGAACTGAGCAATCACTTCGATGCAGACCTGATCCTGATCCAGAAGTTTGATCCGGAAAAGCCTTTTGCCGTAGTGCATTATGAAGGCAAAGCCAAGAATTATTTTATCAAAAGATTTGTATTTGAACCGATAGCCATAGGCAAAAAGCTAAGCCTGATCAGCGAAGAGAACGGTTCGAAATTCTTATACTTGAGCAGCAATCCAGAGGCATTGCTAACCGTCAACGTGCTGAAAGGTAAGACCCAGATTCCGGAAACCTTGGAGATCGTGCTCGCAGAGTTCATTGATGTGAAAGGGATTAAAGCCAATGGCAACCGCCTGACGCAGCATGAAGTGAAAGATCTTCAGATCTCGAAGCATGAGGAAAGTCAGCCGGCAGCGGAAGAAGCTAAGGCTTCTGCACCAGTACCGGTAGAGGAGGAAGGCACTGATGAAGAGGGCGCTGTTGGAAATGAGACGGATTCACCCGGGCAGTTTGAAGCATCCGGAGGTGCTGATGCGACTGAGGAGCAGGAAGTCGCCGTTACAAACAGGGAAGCACCTGTTGCAGATCAGGAAGTACTTGTTGAAGATCAGGAACTTGAAGCACCTAAAAAGACTGAGAAAAAGCCTTTTTCAAACAAGCCTGTTGCTGATAAGCCGGTCGTAGATAAACCAGCAGTAGACAAGCCGCATATTGAGAACAAGCGGGATACTGAAAAAACCGCTTCAGAAAAACCCGTTGCGCAGCAGCCTGTAACCCCTAAAGCCGATGTCTGGAAAAAGAAAGATCCGGCAGCTAAAGTCATAGAAAAGAAAACAAATGAAGAAAATACCCCGGTTAAAGAACAAAAACCGGCGAAAGACGTTAAATTAGAGATCACTAACCCCGGAGATATTGATATCGACGATAAGGGTCAGACCAAACTGTTTTAATAGATGTATAGAAAGATAATTGGCATATTGATTTTGTTTTCCTTCCTCTTCGTGAAGCACGCGACGTTGTTTGGGGCGGAAGCCAATAAGCCGGTTTTTTCTGTAGAACAAAGTACGCAGGACCAGCAGGAAGAAAATAAAGAACCTAAGCAGACTGAGTCTTTTGACGAAGACCTGATCGTTTATGAAATGAGTTTTACGGTCCATAAATTGATCGCCGTAGAAGTGGAATACCCTGGATTCCAGGGACTCGGAGAATCCTACTTCTCTTTGCCCCATCCCCCTCCCGACTGCCTTTCCTAATTCCTTATTCCAGCAATAAGGGATATCCGACGTGGTTGTTTATTCAGCCAGCATAGGGCTTGAGCACCCTATGGCCGGAACAATCGCATAATCCAAATTACAATTAAACGAGTATTTATTAACGACAAACGAGTATGAACTATCCATTAGTACTTAAGGGTTCCGTATTGGGACTCGCCTTAATGACCTTTACACTAGCGGCAAATGCCCAGAAAATCGAAGAACAGGAACTGAAAGTCAATGTTGGTAAGATCACCAATCCGACCCAGCATTTAAAAAACCTGGAACCTGTAACCTTCAAATATGACGTATCTAAATACAAATTCCTGAAGCTTCCTGCGGGAGAACAATATGGCTTTTTAGCCAGCAATGTGCAACCGGAGTTTCCTGCTATGGTTTACGAAGCTTCCAAAATATATGGAGCCGGTAAAAACAATTCTAAGGTAGCGCGCTACAATGAAGTGCAGAAAGAAGACCTGATCCCGGTACTGGTTGCGGCCATCAAGGAACAGCAGTCCGAGATAGAATGGTTGAAAAATGAGATCAGCCAGTTGAAAGCCAAAGCCAAATAGCTCATTTTTTTAGTTTTAGTATATATGTTTGGAAAAGCCATCGAAAGATGGCTTTTTTATTTAGGGTTATGAAAGGCTATTTAGGGCTTGCTTTTTCGATTACGGCCTGGCTTGCTGCATCGGGTTGCCTCCTGTAGAAGAACCTCTTGGTGCGGCTTGTTGCTTAAAGAGGTCAAAGCGCGTAGGCAAAGCCTTTCTGGGCCAGTAGTTGTTGCTTTCCTCTATATCGGCAGTCTCCCTGTAAGGATCGAGCAATACGGCGGTCACCTCTTTGTCTTTTGCGAAGACCTTGGTCACCTTCTGCTCGTTTTTACGCCAGATATATGCAGATATACGTTCTACTTCTTTGCTGCCGTCACTGAAGGTCCACTCGATGATAAGGGGCATAACGAGTCCGCCAGTGTTGGAGAAATCAAGCTCATAAAAATGCTTCTTGCTATCATAGAGTTTTTTCTCTTCGGCACTCAGGCTGCTGTAATAGGTTTTAAATTGATCTTCAGCTGTCTTATTCACTTCAAAGCGGTTCCATTTGTTGTAGAAATCCTGCAGGGCGGTGTCCTGCTCTACGGCAAACTTGATCCCTTCGGCTTTGTTGCGCTCACGAACAATAGCGTATTTATCGCGGTCGTACTCTTCCTTTGCTTTTGGATTCTCCACAGCAGCATTCATGCTGTTCATGCGGTAGTGCCGTACATCATCCAGGGAGATGTCTACAGGATCTGTTGTGAAAAACCAGCCCCTCCAGAACCAGTCGAGGTCGACCGCAGAGGCATCTTCCATCGTTCTGAAAAAATCAGCAGGAGTAGGGTGCTTAAAGGCCCATCTTCTGGCATATTCTTTAAAAGCATAGTCAAACAATTCTCTGCCCATTACCGTTTCCCTCAGGATATTTAAAGCGGTAGCCGGTTTGGCATAGGCATTCGGGCCGAAGTTGATGATGTTCTCAGAATTGGTCATAATCGGCTCCAGCTGATCCTTAGGGAGCTTCATATAGGTCGCGATCTTATGGGCCGGGCCACGTTGCGAAGGGTAGTTGTTGTCCCATTCCTGCTCGGCGAGGAACTGGCAGAAGGTATTCAAGCCCTCATCCATCCAGCTCCATTGTCTTTCGTCGGAATTGACGATCATCGGGAAGAAATTGTGCCCAACTTCATGAATGATCACCGAGATCATACCATATTTAATCGCTTCCGTGTAGGTACCGTCCTTTTCAGCCCTGCCATAGTTGAAACAGATCATCGGGTATTCCATGCCATTGGCAGCTTCTACCGAGATGGCTACCGGGTAGGGGTAAGGAATGGTATGCTTGGAATAAACCTTCAGCGTATGGGCCACGGCTTTGGTGGAGTATCTGTTGTACAAAGGATAAGCTTCAGGGCCGTAGTAGGACATGGCCATGATCTTTTTGCCGTCTACGTTGGTGGCCATCGCATCCCATACCAGGCGGCGGGAAGACACCCAGGCAAAGTCCCTTACATTTTCAGCGACATAGGTCCAGGTCTTCTTCGCAGATGACTTTTTGAGCATGGCTGTTTTGGCTTCCGCCAGGTTCACTATTTCTACGGGTTCCTTAGCGGTTTGTGCAGCATTCCATCTTTTAAGGCTATTGCCACTGAGTACCTGCGCATAGTTCTGGCATTCGCCGGTGGCGCCGACCACATGGTCTGCCGGAACGGTCATATTTACTTTGTAATTGCCAAATACCAGGGCAAATTCGCCCCTGCCGGTAAATTGCTTGTTCTGCCAGCCCTGGAAGTCAGAATAGACCGCCAGGCGTGGAAACCACTGGGCAATGGTGTACAGGTAATTGTCGTCTTCAGGGAAATATTCATAACCGCCGCGGCCACCGTCCACGACGCGGTTGATGATTTTATAATGCCAGGAGATCTTGATCTTATACACCTGTTTGGATTTCAGTACCATCGGAAGGTCTACCCGCATCATGGTCTGATTGATCGTATAAGGTAGTGGATTGCCTTTTTCGTCGGTCACCTTTTCAATCTTTACGCCAAGGCCTTTGTCTTCACCAACGAGTTTGGACAGCGCGGCGGCCGACATCTTCTCATCGATCTTGCTGCCGTCGAAAGACTGGTTGTCGCTCTTAATATCGTGCTGATTTTCATCCAGCTGAAACCATAAATAGCTGAGTGGGTCAGGCGAGTTGTTGTAATAAGTGACTGTTTCAGCGCCTTTCAGTACCTGGTTTTTATCGTCTAACTCTGCATTGATCAGGTAATCCGCACGTTGCTGCCAGTAAGCTGGGCCTGGTGCGCCGGAGGCTGAACGGTACATATTGGGGTCGGACAGGATCGTACCCAATTGCTCAAATTTATTGCCGTGGTTGGAACCCGGGTTGTTTTGTTGCTGAGCATAGGCATTGATGCTTAAGATTGCAGCAGCGAATAAAATTAAGATTCTTTTCATTATAAGAGCAATTAGTTATTATAAGAGCGGTTTAAATTGAATTACAGTATATTAGAAAATAGCGGACAGCCTTTCTGCGGCCATGATAAAAGAGATGCCAAATATAGCGGATGAAAGGAAGAAAGTCCAGTCCCATAACTTAATTTTTACAATCCAGACCAGGATAAACGACAGGAGCAGAGCGGCCAAAACAATGATAACCTGCCCAAACTCGAGGCCGATATTAAAAGCGAAAAGCTCGGCGACGATGTTGCTGCTCTTGCCGAGCAGGCTTTTCAGGTAGTTGGAGAAGCCCATGCCATGGATCAGGCCAAAGATCAGGGCCAGGAAATACTTGAGGCGGATGCCTTTGGCTTTAGGCTTTTTGCTGATGATATTGGATAATGCAGTGATCAGGATCGTCACCGGAATTAGAAATTCTATGACCGAGGCATTGACCCGGACTATATTTAATACGCTTAAAGCCAGGGTGATGCTGTGTCCGATCGTAAAAGCGGTAACGAGCAGGAGTACTTTTTTCCAGTCTTTAATGGTGTAGATCCCGCACAAAGCGAGCACAAAGAGAATGTGATCGTATCCCTGCCAGTCCAGAATGTGCTGCCAGCCCAGTTCAAAATAAAGCCAAAAGTCCTGCATCGCAAATAATTCGTAAATTTGAATAAAAATACAAATATTCATTTATAAATAACCGCTTCCGCTGATATGCCCAGTATTATTGTTACCGCATTGTTGTACCTGTTTCATCCGTTTTATGTGAGCGTTACAGAGATCAAGCACAATCCCCAGACAAAAAATGTGGAGCTGAGCATCAGGGTGTTCTTTGACGATTTTGAGAAGTCTTTAAGCCATCAGTACAAAAGTAAGGTCAATATTCTGAAACCCACAGACCGCAAGCAGGTGGATGCGCTGATCGCAGACTATGTGAGCAGGCATCTGAAAGTCACGGCTGATGGAAAACTGCTGGTGTTTAAATACCTGGGCTACGAAATCGAGGAAGATGCAGCCTGGTGCTACCTGGAATCACCAAAAGTTGAAAACATTAAGGTTTTACGCGTACAGAACGATATTCTTTACGCCGAGCACCCCACACAGAGCAACATGATCCACGTAGTGGTGAACGGCAAGCGCAAAAGCACCAAGCTCGACAACCCGAATAGTAAAGCTGAATTGACTTTTTAGCGCAGCGCTTTCTTTAAGAGATCTTGTTTTGATGAGATTGCTTCGTCGCTGCGCTTCCCTCGCAATGACGAGTCGTGAATGCACTCTTTGAATGCGAGGCGCGTATAAAATTCGTCTTGTGAGGTGCATATAAAATTCGTCATTGCGAGGTGCATATAAAATTCGTCATTGCGAGGAGGAACGACGAAGCAATCTCATATTAATTGATGTGTTGAGATTGCTTCGTCGCTGCGCTTTCCTCGCAATGACGACCGTTGAGAGCACTCTTTGAATGCGAGGCGTGAATGCGAGGTGCGTATAAATTCGTCTTGTGAGGTGCATATAAAATTCGTCATTGCGAGGAGGAACGACGAAGCAATCTCACATAAGTTGACGTGTTGAGACTGCAACCCGGATACGAACTGTATTACTGATACTGGATATAACTTGGAATAGGTTTCAGCTTCATTAGTTCCTCTGGTGTCATCAGGCGGTTGGGCGCTTTCTTAAGGTCATTCTTGTAGAAGATCTTAAACCCTGTAAACTGTACCGGCTCCGGATAGATAAAATGACGGTACGTGCCTTTTTTAAGTTCCGGCTCACCCCAGCCGTCCATATGGATCACCATCTGAACTTCAGGTCTCAGCTTGATATTCTTATAATTGCTCACCATTTTCTGGGTGAAGCGGTGTACTACAAATACCTTCGGCGGAAGGTTGTACTTTTTAACCAGACCAGCCAGGTAGTTGCTGCAATAGTTGATCTCCACAGCATCATAATTGCCTATTTTCTTGCCAGGCTTAGAGCCATCCTTCATAGAGAATTCAGGGTCTATACCCAAATGTACATTGGGCAGTTTCAGGTATTCTTCCAATTGTGGAAGTTCTTCCTGGATGGTGCCAAGGGCAACCTGTATATCTAAAAATACGATCATGTTTTTACGCATTCTCGAAATGGCCATGACAGAGTCAATCTGTTTGAACGGCATTCTCGTACGGTATTTACCTGCTTTGCCAGGATCTCCAGCCGCCACAACGGCGATATAATGTAGCGCAGGTTGCACCGGTGTGGAAGGATCTGCCTTCTCCCATTTTTTAACTTCCGCATCGAGCATGGAAAGCATTTGCTTAGGGGCATATTCACCCAGGGCACCCATTTTCTTCGAATACAGGTTTCCATAATAGCATACGATCCTTTTGAAAGGCAGGATGGCACCGTCCAAAGGATAAGGTTGGTTCTTGACCGGCCATTTGCCTGAGGTATCGCCATTGGCCAGCTTAAGCATCATACTGTCGTATTTAGCGGTATCTACCGGCAGGCGTGTATTTTCTACTTCTTCGACCTTGACACTGTCTTTAGCCACAGCCAAAGAATCCTGGGCTTTTGCTTTGCCCTGGTCAGAACCACAGCCAAATAGCCCGAAGGAAGATAGAACAAGCAGCGCAATGCCTTTAAAATGAGTTGTTTTGACTGTCGGAGAAGGATGGGGGTTCTTCGGCATAGGGGATAGAATTGTCATATTGTGTACATGGATGTTTTAAAAGTATAGATGTGTGTTATAGGTCGCCAATGGTATTGAATTTGCCGAATACACCAAGCGGCAGTTTAATGCCCGATGTAGCCTGCAGATAGAGTTCTCCGGTCTCGAGGTTCTTCACCTGTGGAAAGGAGGTCTTAATGAGGTTTTCGACGATCACCGACGAAAAACCAAGTGAATAGGTATTTAGGATCAGGAAGTGTTCTTCAGGATCAAGCAATTGTACAACCTCCTGCATCATTTCCTGAATATGGTCTTCGAGCTTCCATTTCTCCCCGTTGGGGCCATGGCCGAATGCCGGCGGATCTAGGATGATGCCATTATATTTCTTACCCCGCTTCAGTTCCCTTTTGACAAACTTGAGGGCATCTTCCACAACCCAGCGCACATCTTTCAGGTTGGATAGTTCCTGGTTTTCATTGGCCCAGTTGACCACCTGTTTGATCGAGTCCACATGAGTCGTATCTGCTCCTGCAGCCTTGGCAATCAGCGAGGCAGCGCCGGTATAGGCAAAAAGGTTAAGTACTTTTGGTGACGGTGTCTTAAATTTTTTGATACATGAGGAAATATAATCCCAGTTGACCGCCTGTTCGGGAAATACACCAACATGCTTAAAGGAAGTCAGCCCCAAACGGAGGTTGATGCTCACCTGCTCATTCTTATAGTTGACATTCCAGCGGTCCGGTACGTATGGATTGCTCTTTAGCCATTCTCCCGCGGTAGCGGAGCGCCCTTTAAAACGGATATGGGTCTTCTTCTTCCACTCCTGTTCAGAGAGTGTTTTCTTCCATACAGCCTGCGGTTCAGGTCTGGACAATACCAGATTGCCAAAACGTTCCAGTTTTTCGAAATCACCACAATCGATCAGTTCATAATCTTTCCAATGTGTGGGGGTAAGCAGGCTTATCATAAAAGGTTGTTTGGTGTTATAGGGGTTAAAATTTGCCTTTGGCAGCTTTCATAAAACGGCTGGCAAAAACAAAGTCATTAAGTTCTTCGATATCGGTATGTGCAATTTCCTTATTGGAGCCTTCCCAGAATTTCTTGCCTTCGTGAAGGAAAATGATGTAATCTCCAATACCCATTACAGAGTTCATATCGTGGGTCACTACAATCGTGGTGGTATTGTATTCTTCAGTAAGCTCTTTGATCAGTTCATCGATGACGATTGAGGTCTTTGGATCCAGACCGGAATTGGGCTCATCTACAAAAAGATATTTAGGGTTCATGGCGATGGCCCTTGCGATGCCCACCCTCTTTTTCATACCTCCGGAAAGCTCCGCAGGGAAGAGTTTATTCTTGCCTTCCAGGTTTACACGCTCCAGGCAGAAGTTTACACGTTCCAGTTTTTCCGCGTAGGGCTGCTCGGTAAACATGTTCAAAGGAAACATGATGTTTTCCTGAACGGTCATTGAATCAAATAAGGCTGAACCCTGGAAAAGCATGCCGATTTCCTTACGGATCTCAATACGTTCTTCGAAGTTCATGCCTGTAAATTCACGGCCATCGTACTCTACACTTCCTTCTTCAGGATCATGGAGGCCGATCATACATTTCAATAAAGTTGTTTTTCCGGAGCCTGAACCTCCAATAATCAGATTGGTTACACCGGCTTCAAACTTGCCGGAAATGCCTTTCAATACATGATTTTCCCCGAATGATTTATTGATGTTCTTGATTTCAATCATAATAATAGCTGGGTTACAATGTAATCACAAGCGAGGATCGTTATACAACTCACCACAACTGCCCTGGTACTGGCCTGTGCTACTTCTAAGGCACCGCCTTTGACATAAAAACCTTCATAAGCCGGTACAGAAGTGATGATAAAGCCAAAAACAAATGCTTTCACAAGTGCAACAACAATGGTATATGGGTTGAAGTCTGTCGTAATTCCTTCTATATATTCTGCCGGGGATACCGCTCCGGAAAGTGTACCACCAAGATATCCGCCCGTAATGCTCAAAAACATAGAAACAATCACCAGTAACGGAACCATCGTAATGCCGGCAATGATCTTTGGCAGGATGAGGTAACCGGGTGAATTGATCCCCATGATTTCCAGGGCATCGATCTGCTCGCTCACACGCATCGTTCCGATCTCAGAAGAAATGGCGGAACCGATCTTTCCTGCCAAAACGATGGCACTGATGGTCGGGCTTAATTCGAGGATACTTGAGTCGCGATTTACCGAACCGATAATGGTTTTAGGGATAAAATCACTCACCAACTGGAAGGCGATTTGCAGGGTCATTACTGCACCAATAAAGGTAGAAATGATACTGATCAGGCCCAGGGAGCCAACGCCAATAAAATCCATTTGCTTGAAAATGGCTTTAAGATATATCTTAAATTTTTCCGGCCTTCTGAATACCGCCTTCAAGAGAAGTATATAACGGCCAAAATTGGTGAAATTCATTGAATAAGAATTTAGCTAAAGTACAAATACAATATTACTACAAAGAAACATAAAAATTGTTGGCGGCATCGGTTATTTATTAAAAATTGTTTTTTTAGTTATCATTGCTGACAAATAAAAAGACCATTATATGAATGCAATTGTAACAGCAGCGACCAAGGGAATGGGACGCGCCATCGCCTTAAAGCTTGCCCAATCGGGATATAACCTGGCGGTATGTGCCAGAAATGAAGAAGAACTTGCGGCTTTCGTTGAAGAGCTGGGTAGCTATGGGGTTAAAGCCATCGGACTGGCCACCGATTGTGGTGTCAAAGAAGAGGTATACCGCTTCGCGGAATTTGTGTCTGCGGAATTTACTTCAATCGATGTGTTGGTGAACAATGCAGGTATTTTTCTAATGGGCAGTATGCTGGACGAAGCGGATGAAGTCTTCGAAAAGCAACAAAATATCAATCTGAACTGTGCCTATTACTTATCTAAATATGTGGGTAAAATGATGCGCAATCAGCATTCAGGGCATATTTTTAACATTTGTTCCATCGCTGCAAAAGAGGCTGTGCCAAATGCCGGAAGTTATACTGTAACTAAATCGGCTTTGTATAGTCTTAATACTGTATTGCGGCAAGAGTTATCGAAGTATCATGTTAAAGTAACTGCTGTTTTGCCTGGTTCTACGTTGACCGCCTCCTGGCAGGGAACGGATATCCCGACAGAAAAGTTTGTACAACCTGAAGACATAGCAGATACGATAGCAAACATTTTGAAACTCAGTGCAGGGGCGAATGTGGACGAGGTGATTTTAAAGCCGCTCAATTTTTAAAGAATAGAATAGGAGATATCGTAATGGAAAAGAAATTGTTGAGAAATGAGCATGATAAGGTGATCGCGGGGGTGTCTTCCGGATTGGCAGATTATATGCAGGTGGATGTGACCATCATCAGGCTTTTGTTTGTTTTATCCACCATCTTCTTGGTAGGAACCGGGATACTGGTCTACCTGGTGATGTGGATTGTGGTGCCGGTCAATAATGACCCGGCCAAACGCTTCACGAAGTTTAATGATTATTTTAAAGGTCAGGATCCCTTCTCTATGCCTTTCCAAACTCCTGAACCGCCAAAGCCAGCAGAAGGCACAGCGGCTAAAAATGAAGAAAGCAATTCATGGACCGATTGGACGTCCTCATCCATGAAGGGAGGTTTCGGAAACCCGGTTGATTACGGACAGCCCTTTACAAAGGAGTTTGGAAATGCACCTAAAAGCAACGACAACAGCACGGGACGTACCATAGGGGGCTTGTTTCTCTTGGTCATAGGTCTATATTTCCTGCTCAACGAGTTTGACATCATTCCTTTCTGGTTTAGCCTGCACAAGTTATGGCCATTGGTTTTTGTGGCGATCGGATTGAGCTTTATCCTGAAATCGAAAAGGCGCAATGATTTTGACAACTGGAAGAAAACACAAGATACTGGTACCGATACTTCAGACAAGAACATTTAACTGATATACAGATGAAAACAGATAGAATTATATGGGGGATCATCCTGCTGTTTGTGGGCGGTGTACTCCTTTTAGAGAACTTTAATATCATCGAATTTTACTGGAGAAGCGTATGGCGTTTCTGGCCGATATTTCTGATCATCGCCGGTATCAACGTCCTGTTCAGTAAAAACAGGTCGCAACTTGGAGGCTTTATTTCCATTGGGATATTGGTCGTTACTTTGGGCTTCCTGTTTTACAGGGGCCAACAAAAGCCGGAGAACAGGGAATGGCTCGGCATGCAGTTCAATGACAATATAGACCTGGATTTTGACAACGGAAACCATTCCGGAGATCAAAGGATGATGCTGTCTGAAGCGTATACAGATAGCCTTTCAAAAAAAATACAGTTGAATATTTCTGGCGGAGGCACTTCTTTTGACCTGGATGGAGGTACAGACAGCCTGATTACTGCCGATGTGAAAAGCAGGAAAGCCAATTTTTCATTGATGAAAATGGTGAAGGACAGCGCAACGACGGTGACATTGAAAATGCAGGATAAAAACGGGAAGCAGAAATGGTCGCTCGGCGATGGTGGCAATGAGGTAGACCTGAGGTTAAACAAAGCACCGGAATGGGATATCAATATGAGCATGGGTGCCGGAGAAATCAATTTTAACCTGTCGGACTATAAAGTGCGTACTTTTAAGTTTGACGGTGGGGCTGCCGCGCTGGATATCAAAGTAGGGGCCTTATTGCCGATTACAGATGTGTTCGTAAAGACGGGGGTGGCCGATGTGAAAATACAGGTGCCTGAAGGTTCGGGGTGCAGGATACAAAGCAAAACCGGACTCTCTGCCAGGGACTTCTCGGGCTTTAACAAGCTCAGTGACGGCGTTTACGAAACCTCTAATTATAAAACTTCCACACAAAAGATTTTTATTACCCTGGATGGCGGGTTGAGTAACTTTGAAGTGAAGCGCTATTAGCGGCAAAATCTTTATCTTTGCGTCTACACGATCATGTCATGGAAGAAGCATCTATTCAAAAAATACTACAGGGAGGTTATTGTAACAGCTTAAATCAATATTCCAGGTTTCTGACCCGCGAAGTACAAATTGGCGATGTGCCGATGGGGGGCTTAAACCCGATACGCATCCAGTCTATGACGACTACCGATACGATGGATACCATTGGAACTGTAGAACAAACGATCAGGATGGTGGAGTCTGGCTGCGAATACGTGCGCATCACGGCCCCAAGCATGAAGGAAGCCGAAAACCTGGCCAATATTAAAAAGGAACTGCGCTTGCGGGGATATACCGTGCCCCTGGTTGCCGATATCCATTTTACACCCAATGCTGCGGAATCAGCCGCCCGCATTGTAGAGAAAGTGAGGGTCAACCCAGGCAATTACGCAGACAAGAAACGTTTTGAGAATATTGAATATACTCAGCTGGCCTATCAGGCAGAGCTGGATCGTATCTATAAAAAGTTTAGCCCTCTGGTAAAAATTTGTAAGGAATATGGCACGGCCATGCGGATCGGGACCAATCATGGTTCTCTTTCTGACCGCATCATGAGCCATTATGGGGACACCCCGCGTGGCATGGTGGAATCGGCCATGGAGTTTATCCGCATGTGCGAAGACCAGAACTATTACAACCTGGTGATCTCTATGAAAGCCAGTAATACACAGGTCATGGTACAGGCATACAGGTTGCTGGTCGAAACCATGGTAAAGGAAGGCATGAACTATCCTTTGCACCTTGGCGTTACAGAAGCCGGCGATGGCGAAGACGGCCGTATTAAATCTGCGGTAGGGATCGGTACTTTGCTGGAAGACGGTTTGGGAGATACCATACGTGTCTCGCTGACGGAAGATCCTGAATTTGAGGCGCCGGTAGCCAAAGCACTGGCAGACCGCTATGTGCGGCGTCAGGTGCTGAACCACTATTCCCTTGGTCTGGATCAGGAGAGAGAACAGCTGAATATCGCTGCACTTCCGTATAATCCTTATGAATACAACCGCCGGGCAACTACAGCGGTGCAGCACATCGGCGGGCACAATCATCCGGTGGTGATGATCGATGTTTCTAAAGAGAATCTTAAAGACCCTTATTTCTTGTCGGCCGTAGGGTATAACTACAGTGCGGGACTGGATAAATACAATATGAGCGACCAGGCTTGCGACCTGGTTTATCTGGGTGACGCGCTTCCATCTTTCTCTTTTCCTGGTAATTTAAAGCAGATTTATAATTATCAGACCTGGTTGGGACTGAAGGATAAAAACAACTGTCATCCTTTGTTTACCTGGGACGAATATGTACAGGCAGCTGTCAAAGATGCTGGCCTAAACTTAGTTCGTATAGATGCAGAAAAAGCTGCTGATATAGATCTTTCGGTATTGGATAACAACAATGTGGTATTGCTTTTGGAAACTTATGCAGATCATGGCATGGCAGCACAAAGAGCTTTTTTTGTGTCTTTGATGGAACAGGGTAATAAAATACCGCTCATCATTAAAAGAGATTATATCGGTACTCCTGCGGACGATCTGATGCTCTACGCAGCCACTGATCTTGGTGCGTTGTTAACCGATGGCATGGGCGATGGGGTATGGGTGCAGGCAGATGATGCTGTCGGCTTATCGCTCATCAATTCCACTAGTTTTGGTATTTTGCAGGCTACACGTACGCGCATCTCCAAAACAGAATATATCTCTTGTCCGAGTTGCGGACGCACCTTGTTTGATTTGCAGGAAACAACGCAAATGATCCGGTCGCGTACCGACCATCTCAAAGGAATTAAAATCGGTATTATGGGCTGTATCGTCAATGGCCCGGGCGAAATGGCTGATGCTGATTATGGTTATGTGGGTACAGGCCCGGATAAGATCACATTATACCGCGGTAAAGAAGTGGTGAAGAAGAATGTGAGTTCTGCACGCGCGCTTGATGATTTGATACAGCTGATCCAGGAAGACGGTAATTGGGTGCAAAAATAACCGTTCTCTTCGGAGGCTGCACAATTGCGCTGAAGAAGCGCAAAGGTGCTAGGCCTCTTCAGAGAAGGTGATTTTTGCTTCTAGCAGGGTTCTTTAGCACTCGTGATATTTCTCTTTTTAGAGAAGGTGATTTTTGCTTCCAGCAGGGTTCTTTAGCACTCGTGATTTATGTATGATATTCTCTCTTTTTAGAGAAGGTGATTTTTGCTTCCAGCAGGGTTCTTTAGCACTCGTGATTTATGTATGATATTCTCTCTTTTTAGAGAAGAAGATTTTTGCTTCTGGCAGGGTTCTTTAGCACTCGTGATTTATGTATGATATTCTCTCTTTTAAGAAAAGGTGATTTTTGCTTCTAGCAGGGTTCTTTAGCACTCGTGATATTTCTCTTTTTAGAGAAGGTGGTTTTTGCTTCCAGCAGGGTTCTTTAGCACTCGTGATTTATGTATGATATTTCTCTTTTTAGAGAAGGTGATTTTTGCTTCCAGCAGGGTACTTTAGCTAATGTTTATAAATATACTTTATAAATGAATGAATATTCATTTATATTTGTAGCGCAACAAAACTTCTATGCGTATAAGAGATATTAACAAGGTAGAACTGGTGAAGCAGAAGTCGATTGAGCTCCTGGTTAAAGATGGCTTTGAGGGCTTTACCATGAATAAACTGGCTAAGGTCTGCAACATATCTGTGGCGACGCTATACATCTATTATGAGGATAAAGATGATCTGCTTTTAAGAATTGGTATTGAGGAAGTAGAGCGTATGTCTAAAATTATGCTGGAAAATTTTGATCCGGAAAGCTCATTTGAAATTGGTTTAAGGCAGCAATGGAAAAACAGGGCAAAATGCCTGCTTGAAAATCCTTTGTCCGCACAGATGATCGAGCAATTGCGTATTTCCGCCTATCAGCAAAAAGTTCTTGACGTGTTCAGCAAAAGTTTTAAGGAACCACTGGGCAGGTTTATGCACAATGCCATTGAGAGAGGCGAAATTGAAGAGATGCCTTTTGAAACCTATTGGTCTGTGGCTTTTGCACCTTTATATAATTTGATCAGATTTCATAGCGAGGGACGGAGCCTGGCGGGCAAGCCATTTGCGCTGACTGATGAAATTCTATGGAAAACATTTGATCTCGTGCTCAAAGCCCTGAAAAAATAAAAATGGTTTATCCCAAACTGTAAAACAAATACAATATGAATATGGAAAATATCTTACTCTTTAAAACTGACATACGTACTGAAGGAGACAAACATCATATCAAAGAGGTTATGGAAACACATCAAATAGACCAATGGACAGTTGATCTGGAGGATATTGATTGTGTGTTGCGTATTGTGACTTCTACATTGAAACTGGAAGATGTGATTAAACTCGTTGCAGCGCATGGATATCAATGCGAAGAACTGACTTAAATTTTAAAAACGGAATAATAGATTAATGGAACAACCCCAAAAGAATATCGAACCCTTTACTTCCTATCAGATACTGGTCGTCGTCTTGCTTGCCTTACTTCAATTCACCATCATATTGGATTTTATGATATTGGCCCCCCTGGGCGATTTCCTCATTAAATCTTTATCTATGACGCCGAAAGGCTTCGGACTGGTTGTGTCTTCTTATGCCTTTAGTGCCGGTGCCTCTGGAATCCTGGCCGCTGGTTTCGCAGATAAATTTGACCGAAAAAAGCTACTCCTTTTTTTTTACAGCGGGTTTATCATTGGTACATTGTGCTGTGCGCTGTCCACGAGTTACGAGATGCTGCTTGGTGCCAGAATTGTAACCGGATTATTTGGCGGTGTGATCGGCGCCATTTCGATGACCATCGTTACTGACCTGTTTGTCGTTCATCAACGCGGGCGGGTCATGGGCATTGTTCAGATGGGCTTTGCCGCCAGCCAGGTACTGGGCATTCCAATAGGCCTTTATTTCGCAAACATCTGGGGCTGGCACTCTTCCTTTATCATGATCGTCATACTGGCGATATTGATAGGGATTGCTATTTTGTGGAAAATAAAACCCATTGATAAACACCTCGCTGTACAATTGGATAAAAACCCTTTCTTACATCTGTGGCATGCCATTTCTAACCGCTCTTATCAGACCGGTTTTATAGCGACTGCTTTTATGAGTGTCGGTGGCTTTATGTTGATGCCCTTTGGGAGCGCCTACCTGGTCAATAATATCCATATCAGCCAGGAGGAACTGTTTAAGGTCTTTATGTTTACCGGTTTGGCTTCCATCGTGATTATGCCAGTGATCGGCAAGCTAAGCGATAAAGTAGATAAGTTTATCGTGTTTACCGGAGGCTCCGTGCTGGCTATTGTATTGATACTGATCTATACAAATTTAAGTCCCGTCCCTTTATGGCAAATCATAGCAATTAATATGGTTTTATTTATGGGCATTATGAGCCGGATGATCCCCGCTACCGCGTTGACGATGAGTGTGCCTGATATGAAAGACCGGGGTGCATTTATGAGTGTAAATGCGTCTCTGCAACAAATGGCTGGCGGTATTGCGGCTTTGAGCGCCGGCTTAATTGTGACACAGAAGACCAAAACCAGTCCGCTGGAACATTATGATACTCTGGGGATTGTCGTATCTGTACTGACGGTGGTTTGTATATTTCTGGTCTACAGGGTCAGTGTGATGGTGAAAAAAAAGGAGTTGGCTTAAAAAAAAATAATCAGATTTATTTTGCAAGATAAAATTAATCTTTATATTTGCTTCCGAGAGCGTTAATTTAGCGGGGATAGGTCGAAAGGCTTATCCCTGTTTCTTTTTACAGCCAGCTCTGTTATCACAATCATTTATATGCTATGGCGACTTCAAAAATTACTTATAAAGGCGGTTTAAGAACTTCAGCAGTACATTTGCGTTCGGGCAATGAAATCATCACAGATGCACCTGTAGACAACAAAGGCAAAGGGGAAGCTTTTTCTCCGACAGATCTGCTGGCAACCTCATTAGGTAATTGTATGCTGACGATCATCGGCATTGCCGCTGCAGAACATGGCTTTGATATAGATGGTACGACGGTAGAGATTACCAAGATTATGGCCGAAAGCCCAAGAAGGGTTTCAGAGATCGTGGTTACTTTTCAGTTCCCTGAAAATGACTATTCCGATAAGGTAAAGGCGATCATAGAAAGATCCGCAAAAACCTGTCCGGTAGAATACAGCCTGCACCCGGACATTGTACGTACAGTAACGTTCAACTATTAATAAAGCTTCTTGCTTATCGGCTATGCCCGATGACCTCTTCTACTTCTTCTGCGGAAATGTCACCATGTGAGGCATCTAATATGCATTCTCCGTCTTTGATGAGCAGGATCTGAGGGGATTCATGATGGACCTGGAAGGTCTCCGCCAGTTGATTGGAAATGTCCCGGTAAGATATCAGATCCAGAAAATAAAGCCGGGTATCTGCGGGTATGATGTCCCAATCCATCTCGAAACGTCTCTTTGCCATCATGCTCACAGAGCATCGGGTACTGTGCTTGAAAATAAGGCTATAGCCAGCTGTATGTTGTATTTCACTGATTTGGGATAAATCAGTTAAGGGGGTCCATTGCATTAAATTGGATTAAAGTACAAAAAATAGTACCCGCTGTTAGCGTCTTTTTCTTTTTCCGTCGGGATATGAACTATACGCCGGACAAAGACGCGAAGAACAGGCCTCTAAAACAGTTATTGCAAAAAATACGCCAAGTAATAAAATAGCAACTTTCTTCATGTTTGTACAGAAATTGGAAATTCTAAGCTACAAATTTTATTAAATACAAACAAATTTATTAAAGAGATGCATTTAGTTCTGCCATTTTCAAGGCAGTAATCGCTGCTTCATCGCCTTTATTGCCGTGTTTGCCTCCTGCTCTGTCCAGTGCCTGCTCCAAATCATTTGTCGTCAGCACGCCAAAGATCACAGGTTTGCTGTGTTTGATGCTTACATTGGTGATTCCATTGGCCACCGCGTCACAGATAAAGTCGAAATGCTTGGTGTCGCCCTGGATGACACAGCCGATGCAAATCACTGCATCCAGATCCTTCCTTTTAGTTAAGAGTATATCCGCAGCAGAACTTAATTCGAAACTTCCGGGTACGGCAACAGAGAGAATGTTTTCTTCTGCAACGCCATGTTTTATGAGCGTTTCAAATGCGCCGTTGTACAGTTTTCCTGTAACGTCGGCATTCCATTCTGCAACAGCCAGTGCTATTTTATAGGTGCCTCCGCTGGGTATAGTGGTATGAGAAAAATCAGATAGGTTCTTTAAGTGTGTTGCCATAATGCAAATATAGAGAATGCTACAAAAATATGAAATCGTTTACGTTAATAGGTAGGAAAAGGAGGTATAAAAAAAGGCTAGCCTTGTCCGCTAACCTTTTAGTATGTTTTGATTTGTTGTGACTATTTTACCTGAGCTGCAGCACGTGCAATATACTCTTCAATCATTTGTGCTTCCTGGCTTTGAGGATATTCCGTCTTGATCTTTGTATACGCGCTTTCTGCTTCTTTAAAGTCTTTCAATTGTTCATATACCAATCCCAATTTCTTTAAGAACATTGGAGAAGTAAATTTATTGCTTGATTTATCAGCCGCTTTTTTATAAAAGGTAGCCGCTTGTTTGTAATCTTTCAGTTCACTGTAAGCATCCGCCAATAAACCCTGAGCCAATGGATCTGCAACCGGACTTCCTGTTTCAGAATATTTGCCCAATGCTTCCGCCGCTTTTTTATATTCACCTTTACGCAGATAAATACCACCCAGGTATAGATTGGCCAGGTTTGCTGATTTGGTATTGTCATATTCTTCAGCAATTTTTTCCAAACCATCATAACCCGCATCGCCTTTGATCGCCTTATTGGCTAAAGAGTCTACACCGATATATTGCTCCGCTTTAAACATTTTTGCAGAGGCTTCAGCTGCCCTGTCGTGCAGGTAAACATTCTGATACCAAAAATAAATGGCTATCAGTGCAATTACAGCACCTGCAATAAATAAAAGGCTTTTAGAGTTTTCCTGTAAAAAAGAACCCTTTTTTACGTCTTGTTTTATTTCTTTTTCTGATGTGGACATTTTTATTAAAAAAATTAAGGATTGCAAAAATACATTTTTCGGTCAAAGTATCAACCTCTTTTCTGTATTAATTTAAACTTTAGGCATTTGAGTGTTAATTAGAAGAAATATTTAGATGTAAAGGATTTTGATGCGCACAGGTCTTTCCCATTCGTCGTCATCCCGAGGAACCGAGAGATCTCTTGATCATGTAAATTCAAGAGTTCTCTCCTTTGTCGAGATGACGGTCGCTTTAAACGATCGCTGAGATGTCTTGTCGTTGCGAGAAGGAACGACAGACTGAGCCCTTCGCGAGCTCTTGAGGCCTCAGACGAAAAACCAATCTCAAATTGAATATCCTGATGAGATTGCTTCGTCGCGAAGTGCTTCTCGCAATGACGACCGACTTGATATGTTTAATCCGACCGGCGCAATGCATCCACAGACACGGATGTTATGATATAACAAAGCTAAAGAGTAACTTTGGAAGGACAGATTATGTGGCTAAAAAATATCACCCTTTTAAATTTCAAGAACTATACCGAAGCCGACTTACGCTTTTCGAAGACCGTAAATGCATTTGTTGGTAATAACGGGGCTGGGAAGACCAACTTGCTGGATGCTATACACTATCTGTGCCTCTGCAAAGGGTATTTCAACCCGATAGACACCCAGCAGATCAAAACCAACGAAGATCTTTTCCTGATCCAGGGGGATTTTGACCGCAATGAAAAAAATGAAAAGATCACCTGCGGGGTAAAGAGAAATCATAAAAAGCAATTCAAAAGAAATAAGAAGGAATACGATAAACTGGCCAATCATATCGGTCTTTTTCCCCTCGTCATGATCTCGCCATACGATACCAATATCATTATGGAAGGCAGTGAGGAACGCCGGCGGTTTATGGACAATGTCATCTCACAAACTGACGCAGGTTATCTCGATGAATTGATTTTATACAATCGTCATCTTCTTAATCGAAACGCACTGTTGAAGCAAATTGCGGTTACCCGTAGTTACGACCCCGCTTTGCTGGAGATCTATAATGAACAGCTTATTCAGTCGGGCAATAAGATCCATCTCAAAAGGCAAAACTTTATGGGGGATTTTATTCCTTTATTTGACCAGTACTACCGCTTTTTGACGGAGGACCGTGAACAGGTACAGCTTCAGTATCAGTCACAGCTGAACGATACCGCTTTTGAAAACCTGTTGCTCCATTCTATAGAAAAGGATAAAGTATTGGAAAGGACCACTACAGGCATTCATAAAGACGAATTGGTATTCACGATTACAGAGATGGCATTGAAGAAATTCGGGAGTCAGGGACAGCAAAAATCATTTCTGATCGCGCTCAAGCTCGCGCAATATGCCTATCTCCAAAAGTTCAAAGGTTTTAAACCTATTTTGCTGCTGGATGATATCTTCGATAAGCTGGACGATCAGCGGATGCACAAACTAATGGAGATGGTGTCCCATCAGGATTTCGGACAAATATTTATTACCGATACCGGTAAAGAAAGATTGCTTTCTATCTTTAATAAGATAAAAGTTGATGTAACTTTGTTTGAAGTAACGAACGGAGCTGTGCACCATGCGTAAACCCAACGACATCACCTTAAAGGAAGGCATTGACAAAATGCTGAAGGTCTATAAATTAAAGGGGCGGTTTGATGAGACCTCTATGGTGTCTTTATGGCCTGAACTGATGGGTACTGCGGTGGCCAACCGGACTACACAGATCTACGTGCATCACAAGAAATTGTTCGTCAGAATAGAATCTTCTGTGATTAAAAATGAATTGCTTATGGTACGGGCCGGCATCATTCAAAAGTTAAATGAACGTGCCGGCTCCGAAGTGATCACGGAAATCGTGTTTCTATGATCTTTAAAATACCTTACTGATCAGCCAGATGATCAATGCCAGGACGAGTACAACAATGACAACGCCTGTCCACATGCCGGCTTTAAAAATGTCGCCTATGAGTTCGCAACTTGTTAATGTGGTTGTAAGAAGAGCGATGATCGCGAGTGGAAAATATCTTTTAACTATCATAATGTTTTGTATTAGTTCATTTATGCCCTTATAACAAACATGTATTCCAATAGTTTTTTTAAGCGTTATTTTCCTTTCACCTTCAATAGTTCAACATCGAAAATTAACGTGCTGAATGGAGGAATATCTTCTCCGGCTCCTCTTTCGCCATAGGCCAGATTGTATGGAATGAAAAATCTGTATTTCGAGCCTGCCGTCATGAGTTGCAAGCCTTCTGTCCAGCCGGCAATAACGCCGCCTACTGAAAGTTCCAGAGACTGGCCTCTGTCGTACGAACTGTCAAACTGTTTTCCGTTGATCAATGTACCTTTATAGTGTACTTCTACGGTATCCTGTACCGTTGGTTTCGCACCGTTTCCGGCAGTCACTACCTGGTATTGCAGGCCGCTTGCCGTTGTCTTAACCCCGGCAACAGCTTTGTTTTTCTCTAAAAAGTTTTTGCCTTCGCTGATATTGCCTTTAAATTTGTCCCTGTTTGCTTTTTCAAAAAGGTTTTGTATGGCTTCGTCAGCCTGATCTTTAGTTAAAGTTGATTTGGCCCCGTTAAAACCATCTTTCAAACCTTTTACAAATAAATCATAATTAATCGGGCCGATGCCACTGCCTTTCAGTCCGGTAGACATAGAAAGTCCAAATCCATAGCTGGCTGAATCGAGGTTGTTTTTGAGTACTGTTGCTGTTGCAACAGGTTTTTTAGCTGTTGTGGCCAGGGGCTTTTTTACAGCTGTAGCTACTGGCTTCTTAGCAGCAGTTGCCGGTTTTGTTTGCGCATATGCACCAAATGCACTAAGGCTGATACATACCGATAAAATGGTTTTCTTCATGTTAAAAGCGTTCGTCTTCTCCAAAGAAAAAATCACCCTCGATAGCTGCATTCTCGTCAGAATCTGAACCGTGAACTGCATTGGCATCAATAGATTTCGCATATTTTCTACGGATAGTTCCTTCGGCTGCTTCAGCAGGATTGGTGGCACCGATCAGTTTCCTGAATTCTTCGATGGCATTGTCTTTTTCCAATATAGCGGCAACAATAGGTCCTGAAGACATAAAGCTAACCAATTCACCGTAAAAAGGACGGTCTTTGTGCACTGCATAAAACTCACCTGCACGCTCTGCGCTTAATTTAGTGTATTTTAAGGCAACTACCTTAAAGCCAGCGCTGATGAAGTCATTGATTATAGCTCCCATGTGTCCGTTTGCAACTGCATCTGGCTTGATCATGGTAAATGTTCTGTTTGTACTCATTATGAATCTGATTTTTTTTTTGCAAAAGTACGTTTTCTAATGTTAATTATAAAGCCAAAGTCATTTCATTCTTTTCCAGGACGGAATCGGATAAATAGGGCGTAATTTTGTGGAATGAAGCAATTGAGTTCCACACCATATTCTGTTCTTGACCTCGCCACGGTGATTCAGGGCAAAACCCCTGCCGATACTTTTAAAAATAGCCTGGATCTGGCCAGGCTTGTGGAAGATTGGGGCTATACACGCTATTGGCTGGCCGAGCACCACAATATGATCAGCGTAGCCAGCAGCGCGACCTCGGTCGTCATCGGTCACATTGCCGGTGGTACCAAGAGCATTCGGGTAGGATCTGGTGGCATTATGCTGCCCAATCACTCGCCTTTGGTGATCGCAGAGCAATTCGGTACCCTGGAATCTTTATATCCTGGCCGGATCGATCTGGGTTTAGGAAGGGCACCAGGCACGGATCAGGTGACTGCAATCGCCATTCGCGGCGAGCAGCGTTTTCAGGCCGCACAGAGTTTCCCCCAGGATATTCTTAAGCTGCAGAAGTATTTTTCATCAGAAAACAGCAGCAGCAATGTCCGCGCTATCCCGGGCGAGGGGCTGGATATTCCGATATGGATTTTGGGATCGAGCACAGACAGCGCACATCTGGCCGCATCTTATGGACTTCCATATGCTTTCGCCAGTCATTTCGCCCCCGCTCAGTTTCTGACAGCGATCAATATATACCGACAGAATTTCCGCCCTTCTAAATATCTGTCTGCACCTTATGTGCTGGCCTGTGTGAATGTGGTTGCAGCAGATACCGATGATGAAGCTGTTAAACTGGCCACTTCGCTGTACCAGATGTTTAAAGGGGTCATTACCGGAAAAAGAGAACTATTGCCGCCACCTGTAGAAAGCATGGAAGGCCTTTTGTCTGATTATGAAGAGGAGCAATTAAACCAAATGCTGGCCTGTACTTTTGTGGGTAGCCAGGCTACTGTCGCACAGGATCTTCAAGACTTTCTGAAGCAGACACAGGTGGATGAAATTATGGCCAGCGCACATATTTTCGATCATACGGCGCGGTTGCATTCTTATGAATTGCTTTCGGAGATTTTTAAAAAATAAGTAAGGACGGTAAAAAATGAAATTGTGCGGGAAGACTAATGCACTCCGAAAAATGGCCTGAATTTTGATCATTGCGCTTAGGATAAAACTAAACAATCTATGCCGGCTGATTTTGACTGTCTATATTTTCTGGACAATAGTACCTTGTGTATTCTTGAAATTAAACGCATTGATGTTTCTGATCATGCGCCTGCGGAAGAGAAATACCAGTGGCTATTGCTTTATAAAGAGCATCTGGATATAAAACCGCTTTTATTTAAGTCTCAGGATAATTCAGGGGAAGTAGAAGAGCGTTTTTTTGATTTGGGATATTTAAAGTTTGATCTCCATGAAGGCGTATTTATTGAGAAGTTCAATTCCGCCCAGCATCGCTTGCAAAATAAGGACTGCAAGCAATTTCCCGACAAATATCAAAATGCCGTCAGGCGTTTTCTGGAATCTTGATCTTTTACTGATGATCTGTTTCCTGATCAGTATTCAGTTCCTGATTGTTGCTGTTGTTGACAATCTCCAGGAGGCGGTCCAGCCTCTCTGTAATGACCTCCGTCATTTTTGAAGGTTTATTGCTTTTCAGAAAACTCAGACTCGTTTCGAGGAATTTTGGCATGTTGGTAATCCTGACACCAGTAGCTAACTGTGCTTCCTGTGGAAGATTTATACCATGAAATGCGGCTTCATACTCTTCTGCTGTCATAGCGGCGAAGTTAGAGAAAAAATGATTTGAAATAGAAATTGTTGCAGGGAAAATCTTTCGAAAGAAGTGTTGGATGTTCTAATTACGAACAGAACGTGAACATAGGAGGGCAGTATATACAAAGTATTGTACGTCTTCTTCACAAGAACCATACTTCTTCACACATTTTACACACCTCCTTCACACCAAAGCCACAAACAGGTACCTTTTTGTGAAGAAAGTGTGAGCAATGTGTGCACCATGTGAGGACATGCCCTTAATCATATAAGTCTTCATATAGAGCCTGTATTGGGCAAGGCAAATCTTAAAGATAAGAAAATAATCGGTATTTATCTTTTATATTCATCATTCGATCACTAAACATTTTAGATATATATATAAATTTATGTATAATCGTCCATGAAATCTATTTTCTCTAATTTAACCTTTCAGGTACTCGTCGCCATATCGTTGGGCATTGCTGTGGGTGCGTTCTTTCCGGATTTTGCGCCTCATGCTAAATTGATCAGTCAGAGTTTTATCAATATGATCAGCATGCTGATCGCGCCCATTATATTTCTGACCATTGTTTTGGGTATCGCCCACATGGGCGATATGAAAAAAGTAGGCCGTGTAGGAGGTAAGGCTTTATTGTATTTTGAAATTGTGACCACGCTGGCCATAGCCATAGGAATGCTTGTGGCCAACCTGACTAAGCCCGGCATTGGCATACAGGTGCCGGAAGGGGATGTGAGCAAAGTGCAGAAATATACGGAACAGTCGGAGGGCATCAATTGGCTCGAGTTTTTTGCCCATATTATTCCACATAATATTTTTGAGTCGTTTTCTAAAGGGGATATTTTACAGATCCTGTTTTTTGCGATCTTATTTGGCTACGGGTTAAATAAGATGGGGGATGCAGGTCATTCTTTATTGGGTACGTTCGACAAGATCAGTAAGGTGTTTTTTAACATCATGAAAATCGTGATGCGGATTGCGCCGGTAGGGGCCTTTGGTGGAATGGCCTTTAGTGTGGGTACGTATGGACTGGAGACCCTTTTGCCTATGGCCAAATTGATGGCTGCGGTTTATCTTACGTGTATCCTGTTTATATTCGTCGTACTGAATGCCATTTGCAGGTATTATAAGTTTAGCCTTTGGCAATACCTAAGGTACATCCGGCAGGAGATACTGATCGTTTTGGGTACCTCTTCTTCAGAATCGGTATTGCCCAGCATGATGCAGAAGATGGAGGCTATAGGATGTAAAAAGTCTGTAGTTGGATTGGTGATCCCTACCGGCTATTCCTTTAACCTGGACGGGACAGCGATCTACCTGTCTATGGCGGTGATCTTTTTGTGCCAGGTATTTGGCGTCGATCTGACCCTGGGGCAGCAGATTACCGTGCTGGCTGTGTTGATGGTGACGTCGAAAGGTGCCGCAGGGGTAACGGGAAGTGGATTTATTGTACTGGCTTCTACACTGACTGCTTTAAAGATCATGCCCGTTGAGCATATTGCGATACTATTGGGCGTAGATAGGTTTATGTCGGAAGCAAGGGCGATTACCAATATGATCGGCAACGGGATAGCGGCGATTGTGATTGCTAAAAGTGAAAATGAATTTGATGAAGAAAAATATTTGCTGGCCATCAGTTCCAAATCCATTGAAAAAGCAGAAGAGGAAATCATTTAAAATTTAGTTATATTTATTAAAAAACGATGAAGCCAATTGTCTGCATTAATTTAATCTTATGTGTTATTCTTTGTAGCTGCAACGTAAAGCAATTTTCAAATGTTACAGGAGGCGACTCAAAAGGCTGGAGGCCATTATTCAATGGGAAAAATATTGATAATTGGTTTGTAAAAATTCATCACCATGAAACAGGTGAGAATTTTGGTCGTACATTTAGGGTAGAAGATGGGATTATTAAAATACGATACGATCAGTATGGCGATTTTAATGATCAGTTTGGTCACTTATATTATAAAACACCATATTCTTATTATCACCTGAAATTTGAGTACAGGTTTGCAGGGGAACTGCAAAAAGGAGCGCCTGCGTACACCCGCTTAAACAGTGGGGTCATGTTTCACTCTCAGGATCCCAGAACGATGCTTAAGGAGCAGAACTGGCCTATCTCTATCGAAATGCAGTTGCTTGCGGGTTTAGGCAACGGTAAACCAAGGCCTACAGGTAATATGTGCTCGCCGGGTACGGAAGTGGTCTATCAGGGTAAGATAGCTGCAAATCATTGTATTAATTCTACTTCTAAAACTTACGATGCTGACCAATGGGTGCGCGGGGAGTTGATTGTTCTCGGTGATTCTTTGATCAGGCACATCATAAATGGTGATACCGTGCTGCAATATTCGAAACCTCAGATCGGAGGCGGGGTGGCCAATGGCTACGATCCTAAGATTAAAATAGATGGTAAAATGCTTAGTAATGGATTTATTGCTTTGCAAAGTGAAGGCCAGCCTGTCGATTTTAAGAATATTGTCATCAAAGACCTTTCCGGATTGAAAAAATGAGTTTGAAAATCCATTGCTTTTATCTAAGTTTGCACAAAAAATAAAGATACATGAGTGTTTTAGTAAATAAAGATTCCAAAGTTATTGTTCAGGGTTTTACAGGAAACGAGGGTACTTATCATGCTTCTCAGATGATAGAATACGGAACGAATGTAGTAGGTGGTGTAACCCCGGGAAAAGGTGGGCAGACCCATTTGGACAGACCTGTATTCAATACGGTGAAAGATGCTGTGGATAAGGCTGGCGCGAATGTATCTATAATTTTTGTTCCACCAGCTTTTGCTGCTGATGCCATTATGGAAGCTGCTGAAGCTGGAATTAAAGTGATTGTTTGTATTACTGAGGGTATCCCTACGAAGGATATGATCCAGGTAAAAGAATATATTTCAGATAAAGACTGCCGTTTAATCGGCCCGAACTGTCCGGGTGTCATTACTGCCGATGAGGCCAAAGTAGGCATTATGCCAGGTTTCATCTTCAAAAAAGGTACAGTAGGTGTGGTATCCAAATCAGGTACATTGACGTACGAAGCAGTTGACCAGGTAGTGAAAGCTGGCTTAGGTATTACAACGGCGATTGGTATCGGTGGTGATCCTATTATCGGTACAACCACTAAAGAGGCTGTAGAGTTGCTGATGAATGATCCTGAAACTAAAGGGATTATCATGATCGGCGAGATCGGTGGTGGCATGGAAGCTGAAGCTGCGCGCTGGATTAAAGAAAACGGTACTAAGCCTGTAGTCGGTTTCATCGCTGGTCAGACTGCTCCTGCCGGACGCAGAATGGGGCATGCTGGTGCGATCGTAGGTGGCGCGGACGATACTGCTGCTGCTAAAATGAAAATCATGGCTGAATGTGGTATCCGCGTAGTAGAAAGCCCGGCTGAGATTGGCGCTGCTATGGCTGAACTGCTTAATAAATAAGATCTTTTTGCATTACCAATGAAGCGAGATTTGTCACAAGCAAGTCTCGTTTTTTTATGGCTCAATCTTTTGAACCTGATTAAGCGTATATTGTAGAAAGGGATTAAAAAACGAAGATATGAAAGCAGCAGTTCATCAAACATTCATCATGGCGGGTTTGTTATTGTTAACAGGTTTGACGGCCTGTGCGCAAAAGCCCAATCCTAAAGAGACAGTGAATAAAAACGCAGAAATTAAAAAGAAGAATATGCAGTGGAATAAATTAACCAAGGAGGAAGAGGATGTCATCGTGCGTAAGGGCACGGAATATCCGGGGACGGGAAAGTTACTCAATAACAAAGAGAAAGGTACCTATACCTGTAAGCGTTGTGATGCGGCGTTATACCGTTCTGAATCTAAGTTTGAATCACATTGTGGATGGCCGAGTTTCGATGATGAGATCAAGGGGGCGGTGGAAAGGATACCTGATGCGGACGGCATGCGGACCGAGATTGTTTGTGCGAATTGCAAGGCTCATTTGGGACATGTGTTTATTGGCGAGGGCTTCACAGATAAGAATACTAGGAACTGTGTAAATTCAATTTCTATGAATTTTGTGCCAGATAAGAAATAAATTTCTTTATAATGATATTTTGCTAATGCCTTGGGATAAATTTCCGGGCATTTTTGTTTTTCGGAGATTAGTTTACTTATGTTTGCCCGTTCACCAACTATAGTAAATATATGAAGTATTGTTTATTGTTATGTGGAATCTTAATGTCTTTTTATGGTTTTTCTCAGGATGCGCCCGAAGTACTTGCATCCAATTCAAAAGTAAATAAGACAAATGTTACTGAAGCTGCTGCGGCAGAAATTGATGATGATTCCGATAACAATGTATTTACTAAGACAGGTTATGCTACCTATTATGCCAGGAAATTTGAAGGCAGAAAGACGAGTAGCGGAGTGCGGTATAGGGGGAGTAAAATGACCGCTGCACATCTCAAACTACCATTCGGTACTATCGTGACGGTGACGAACCTATCTAACGGAAAGTCGGTCGAACTGGAGGTAAATGATCGTGGGCCACATTCCAAAAAATTCATCATTGATGTGTCTGAGGGCGCTGCCAGGGAGCTTGGCTTCTATGGAAAAGGCATATCACAGGTAGAAATCAGCTATCGTTTACCTGATGAGGATTAAATTAACTTTGATGCCTTCAAAGTCAGTTTTTTTAAATTATTAACATTTAAAAGTTTTTCCTAATCCCTTAAAAAGAAATAATTAGCTTTTTTGCAGGTTGATTATGACCGAATTTTGATCTTTTGCACAGGGAAATCCACCAGGTTGTTAACAACTTTGTTCTACAAAAAAGGCCTCATCCTTTATATTTGTTTTAGTAAGATTCTTTAATAAATCACACACAGATTTTTATTTAAAGGTTTAATATTTAGTTGCTTAAGATTAGTGGGGAAATTCAAATCTTTTTAATCTTTTAAATTAAATAGGCTTCCTTGTCTGCCGGATTTATCAGAAACTAACCCTATCAAATAATCATTCATATTAAAAAGAGGCTTATGCAAGAAGAAGAAGTATTATTAAAGGAAAACAAAGATCGTTTTGTCCTTTTACCGATTAAATATCCGGCCATTTGGGAGATGTATAAGAAGACTGAGGCTAGTTTCTGGACTGCAGAGGAAATTGATCTTTCTGATGATCAGAAACATTGGGATAACTTAAACGATGGGGAAAGACATTTTATTTCTCATATTCTTGCTTTTTTCTCTGCCAGTGATGGCATTGTGAATGAAAATCTTGCAGTAAATTTTATGAGTGAGGTACAGTTGCCGGAGGCACGCTGTTTTTATGGGTTCCAGATTATGATGGAAAACATCCATTCTGAAACCTATGCACTCCTGATAGATACGTATATCAAAGATCCTGATGAAAAAGACAGGTTGTTCCATGCCATAGAGACGGTGCCTTGTGTAAAGAAGAAAGCAGAATGGGCGTTGCGCTGGATTGACAACGGTAATTTTGCAGAACGTCTGGTTGCTTTTGCTGCGGTAGAAGGGATTTTCTTTAGTGGCAGCTTCTGCTCGATCTTTTGGTTGAAAAAGCGTGGTTTGATGCCGGGATTGACCTTTAGCAATGAGCTGATCTCCCGTGATGAAGGTTCACATTGTGAATTTGCCTGCCTATTGTATGGCATGCTTAAAAATAAATTGAGCGAGGAACAAGTTCATGGTATTATCCGTGATGCGGTTGAAATTGAAAAGGAATTCGTGACCGATGCTTTGCCAGTGGCTTTGATCGGTATGAATGCCAAACTGATGTCGCAATATATTGAGTTTGTGGCCGACAGGTGGTTGCAGGAGCTTGGGTATACCAAAATATACAATGCGACCAATCCATTTGATTTTATGGAGATGATCTCCCTTCAGGGTAAAACCAATTTCTTTGAGAAAAGGGTAGGTGATTATCAGAAAAGTGGTGTATTGACTTCTACGGAAGATAAAGCTGCGGCTTTCTCTTTAGATGATGATTTTTAAAGGAGATATTAGTATTTAGTAGTTAGTATTTAGACAGGGGGCTGATTTGCAAATTCTCTAACTGCTCAGATCTAAAATATTAACATCTAAATAACCACTAACAATTCAAAAGAAATAAATAAATATATACCTGATTAGCATATAATAGCCACACTTAGTAGATAACACCTGACAGGTCTGGCGCTTTGTCTAAATACTAACACCTAACTACTAAATACTAATCTTAAATACCTAAGAAAATATGTTTGTACTAAAAAGAGATGGCCGCAAGGAAGCGGTAAGGTTTGACAAGATCACCGCCCGCATAGAGAAGTTATGCTATGGTTTTAATGCTGAATTGGTAGACCCGATCGATGTTGCTAAGAAAGTGATCGAAGGACTGTATGATGGCGTTACGACCTCGGAACTGGACAACCTTGCTGCAGAAACTGCCGCCTCCCTGACCACCAAACATCCGGATTATGCCTTGCTTGCATCGCGTATCGCGGTTTCTAACTTACATAAGAATACCATTAAATCCTTCTCCAAAACAATGGAGATGCTTTATACTTATATCGATTCTAAAACAGGCAAATCTGCTTCCCTTATTGCCGACGACGTGTGGGAAGTGATCAAGGAAAATGCAGATGTACTGGACAGTACGATTATATACGACAGGGATTTTGGATTTGATTATTTCGGGTTTAAAACTCTGGAGAAATCATATCTGTTGAAAGTAGAGAATGTGATTGTAGAGCGCCCTCAACATTTGTTTATGCGGGTTGCTGTAGGGATCCATAAAGGTGATATTGATAGTGCCATCGCTACCTATAACCTGATGAGTGAGCGTTGGTTTACACATGCTACCCCGACTTTATTTAATGCGGCCACACCTAAACCTCAGATGTCGTCTTGTTTCCTGCTGACCATGCAGGATGACAGCATTGAAGGAATTTATGATACGTTGAAACAAACGGCCAAGATTTCTCAAAGTGCTGGTGGTATTGGTTTGAGTATCCATAACATCAGGGCTACAGGCTCTTATATTGGTGGTACCAATGGGACGAGCAACGGTATCGTACCTATGCTTAAAGTGTTTAACGACACAGCACGCTACGTAGATCAGGGCGGAGGCAAGCGTAAAGGTGCTTTTGCGATCTATTTGGAGCCATGGCATGCGGATGTATTCAGTTTCTTAGACTTGCGTAAAAACCACGGTAAAGAAGAACTGCGTGCACGTGATTTGTTCTATGCCCTTTGGGTTTGCGATTTGTTCATGAGACGTGTGGAAGAAAATGGCGACTGGAGTCTGTTCTGTCCGCATGAAGCACCAGGACTGGCAGATTGCTTCGGTGAAGAATTTGACGCCCTATACGAGCGTTATGAAAAAGAAGGAAGGGCCCGCAAGACGGTCAAAGCACAGGAATTGTGGTTTGCGATCCTTGATTCCCAGATAGAAACCGGTACACCATATTTGTTGTACAAAGATGCCGCAAATAGTAAGTCCAACCAGCAAAACCTGGGTACGATCAAAAGCTCTAACCTGTGTACAGAGATTATTGAATATACGTCCAAGGACGAAGTTGCGGTTTGTAACCTGGCTTCCCTGGCCTTGCCAAGATTTGTGATCAATGGTGAGTTTGACCACCAGAAATTATACGATGTGACGTATCAGGCGACTGTAAACCTGAATAAAATCATCGATTATAACTACTACCCGGTAGAGGAAGCCAGAAATTCCAATATGCGCCACAGGCCGGTTGGTTTAGGAGTACAGGGTTTGGCTGATGCTTTTATTTTAATGCGTTTGCCTTTTGAAAGTGAGGGAGCCCGTATTTTGAATAAGGAGATCTTTGAAACGATTTACTTTGCTGCGATGACTGCTTCTCACGATCTTGCGGTTATCCATGGTCCTTATCAGACGTTTAAAGGTTCTCCTTTGTCTGAAGGTAAATTCCAGTTTGACCTTTGGAATGTGAAGCCGGATAGCGGAAGATGGGATTGGGAAACTTTACGTGAAAAAGTAGTAAAAGACGGTGCGTACAACTCTTTGTTGGTGGCGCCGATGCCTACAGCTTCTACTTCACAGATCTTAGGAAACAATGAGTGTTTCGAACCGTATACTTCCAATATTTATACCAGAAGGGTATTGAGCGGTGAGTTTATCGTGGTCAACAAACACTTGTTGAAAGACCTGGTGGCTTTAGGTCTGTGGACTCCGGCCATGAAAGACAGGATCATCCTGGCAAACGGTTCTATCCAGGATATTGCAGAGATTCCTGATTACATCAAAGAATTGTACAAAACAGTTTGGGAGATCAAAATGCGCAGCATTATAGATATGGCTGCTGATCGTGGCGCTTATATTTGCCAGTCGCAATCGCTGAACTTGTTCATCAATGCACCAAATACGTCAAAATTGACTTCAATGCACTTCTATGCATGGAAGAAAGGATTGAAAACCGGTATGTATTACCTGCGTACACAAGCGGCTTCTCAGGCAGTTAAGTTTACGGTAGAGAACCAGGCGGGTAAAAACATGGAGCCAGTGATTCCAGAACATATCGAGCAAAGTGCCGAAGAGATCGTTGAAGGTCCGGTGTGCTCTATGGAAGAAGGATGCATTAGCTGCTCAGGTTAATATCGTTTATACGATTCGTACCAAATAAAAATTATATTGTGAGGAGCAGGATTTATTTCTGCTCCTTTTTTGTTTTATTTGTTTGCAAAGTGTCAATGTAATTGCAAACATTACGTGATGTTCCTTGCTTCAAATATTACGCATTTGTGAAATGTCTTAATATAGTATGATGTATATTTGTATTTCAGTCATCCTTAATCTGATTTTTTTGTTCCTAAATGATAAAACACGAGATCATACCTTGCGAAAGATGCGGTACATCGATAGAATGTAAAGCCAATTCGTATACGAAATGTCAGTGTAGTGCCGTACAGTTAAGTATAAATGAAGTCCAGTACATCAGCGAGCTTTATGACGGCTGCCTTTGTGCAAAATGCTTATTTGAACTTCAGCAGGAGTATCAGGAAAGTTTGATCAACATTTAGCTTTCTGCCGGTATATGGATGGCTACAAGGGTGCCTTTGCCTTTGGCGGAATCAAAATCAACGGTACCTTTTAAAAATGCGATCCTGGTCGAGATGTTTTTCAGGCCGATACCCGGGTTTTCAACAGCAGGATCAAAGCCTTTTCCGTTATCTTCGATAGTGATCGATATGCCATCTTCATCATTGCAGAGCTGGATATTTAATTTGCTGGCTTCGGCATGCTTGATGACATTGTTGACCGCTTCCTGAATGACCCGGTAGAGCACGGTTTCTACCTGCTGGTCCAGTTTGTCCTGAAAACCCAACACCTCCAGGTTGACGCCTATTTTCTCGCGGTCTATCTTATTCAGGAAATCTCTTACCGCTGCGGATAATCCTGCTTTTAGTAAAGCATTGGGCATCATCTGATGGGAAATGGAGCGCATCTCGTCGTAACTTTCGTTGATCAGTGAAACTACATTATCAGCCTTTTCTTTTTCCTGGTCTGTCTGGAAAGGAACCGTCGCAACGAGGTTGTTGAGGTTCATCAATGCGGTGGAGATCAGTTGTCCGACCCCGTCGTGCAGATCTGTGGCAATACGGCTTCTTTCTCTTTCTTCTGCATCCAGAATGGCTTTTGCAGCAAGGTCCTGTTGTTTATTGATCTCCTGTTGTAGTTTGGTTTGTTCTTTGAGTTTGCGGCGGTTGATGGTGAGATAGGCAACTGCGATAGCCAGCAATAGGAGCGTAATGACCGACCAAAGCATTACATTCTTTTCTTTGATCTTTAAGCGCTGGATGGTATCTCTTTGATGGAGTTCACGGATTTGCTGCTCTTTCTTTTCTGTCTGGTATTTGGTATTGATCTCTTCGATCTGTTTGGATTTGGCTTCATTGAAGATACTGTCACGTACCACAAAGGATTCATCACGATAGCTGAGTGCTGTTTTATAATCGCCTTTTTCCTTGTAGATGTCTGATAAAAAGTTGTTGCTGTACTGGACCAGGTGTAGGTTATTGATTTCAGTGCCAACTTTTATGGCTTGCTGGGCATAGTAAACCGCGCTATCGGTCTTTTTGGCAAGCTTAAATGTTTCTCCCAGGTTGATTAAAGACAGGGATTGTGCGAACTTGTCTTTGACCTTAATCCGCAATGCATAGCTTTTTCTTAAGAAGTCGAGGGCAAGGTCGGGCCGGTTGTTTCGGTTGTGCAGACCGGCAATGCTCTCATAGCAATAAGATGTGCCAAGCTCATGATTGATCTGCAGATTTAGTTTCAGGGATTTTTGGTAGCAGATCATTGCAGAGTCTATTTTATCCCGTATTTCGTAAGAATATCCCAGGCGGTTATTGCCATCTGCAATCAATTCGATATTCTTGAATTTTTCTGCGATGGCCAGGCCCCTTTTGATTAAACTGGCAGAAGTATCGATACTGATCCTCCTGTAAACCTCTGATGCACTGTACAGCAGTCCGCAAAGCTCGATAAAAGGGGGATGCTGTTCGGCACGCTTAATCGCATTTACATAAATCGGGACTGCTTTATGATAATCGCCTGTTTTATATTCATATTCTCCAAGCCTGCTACTCACGATCACTTCGGTTTTTATGTCCTTTAACTGCCGGGCAAGTTTGATCGCTTTGTTGCCATAGAATACAATCGAATCAGAATTGTCCGCAAAAGCTTTTTCTGTTTTTTTCCTGAGTTCGTTTAGCTGATTTTTTGCCGATTGTGCGTTGGAAAATGCGGGCGAAAAGGCGATTTTGACAAGGAGAAGAAGCGTTAGTAGTTTATTCATTTGGTATATAAAATAGATCTCCGGTAAGTTAGTATTGGTTTGATTATCAGCTAATATAAAGAGCCTGGTCCAATATTTACTAAGTATTTTTACGGATTTATATTTTTAAGGAAAAAAGGTGTTAAATTAGACCGAGGGTTTAAAGTAACAAAAATAATATAGAGGGATGAAAATTATCATCGTTGATGATCATGCTATTGTATCAGACGGTTTAGAAGCTATTCTGAACAGTCGCGACTTAAGTGTCATTGGGAAATTTACGTCTGGGAATTTCGCATTGGCTTATTTAAAGCATGCCGAAGTTGATTTATTGATTACCGACTATTCGATGCCGGATATGGATGGTCTGGCCCTGGTCAAGGAAGCGAAGATGATTGCTCCGGACATAAAGATCATTGTGCTGAGTATGCACGACGAAGTCGATATGATCCGGAAAATGCTCACTGCAGGTGTAGACGGCTATGTATTGAAGAAATATGCACAGCAGGAATTGGTTTCTGCGATAGATGTAGTGAAAAATGGAAGACAATACTGGAGTATGGAGGTCAGCAAGGCACTTCTCAATTCGGTGCATCAAAATGAATTCAGTACCTGTATCACCGAAAGGGAAATGGAAGTCCTCAAACTGCTGGCGCAACAGATGACCAGCAAGCAGATTGCAGAAAAGCTTTTTATTGGAGAACGAACGGTAGAGACCCATCGCAAAAACCTGATGCGTAAAACCGGGGCCAATAATGCGGTTGGCCTGATGCGTTATGCCTATGACCACAAGTTGATCTGATTTTAAAAAAAATGGTACCTTTGCAGTTCAATTTTTTTTAAGGATGGCTAAAGTACAGGTTGGACTGGTGCAGATGAGTTGTACCAGTAATAAGCAAGAAAATTTAGATAAAGCAATTTTAAAAATCAGGGAAGCTGCGGCAAAAGGTGCACAGATAGTATGTTTGCAGGAGCTTTTTACTTCCCTATACTTTTGTGACGTAGAGGATTATGGCAACTTTGATTTGGCTGAAGCCATTCCGGGGCCATCTACGGATGCTCTACAGGTTGTCGCAAAGGAATTGGGCGTAGTGATTATTGCTTCTTTGTTTGAAAAGCGTACAGCAGGACTGTATCACAACACGACGGCTGTTTTAGATGCTGACGGTAGTTATCTGGGCAAGTACCGCAAGATGCATATCCCGGATGATCCGGCTTTTTATGAGAAATTTTACTTTACACCGGGCGATCTGGGCTATAAAGTTTTCCAGACAAAGTTCGCTAAGATTGGTATCCTGATTTGCTGGGACCAATGGTACCCGGAGGCATCGAGGATTACTGCACTGATGGGGGCAGAGATTATGTTTTACCCAACCGCCATCGGCTGGGCAACAGACCAGGATGAAGAGACCAACAAAGATCAATACAATGCCTGGCAGACCATTCAGCGTTCCCATGCAGTAGCCAATGGTGTGCCGGTGGTGAGTGTAAACCGTGTAGGTTTTGAGCAGGATGGTGCGATGAAGTTCTGGGGCGGTAGTTTTGCGACCAACGCCCAGGGCAGGATACTTTATTTGGGCTCGCACGATCAGGAAGAGACAAAAGTCGTTGAACTTGATTTAGCGGAATCTGATTTCTTCCGTAAGCACTGGCCTTTTTTAAGGGACCGCCGGATAGATTCTTACCAGCCGATCACCAAAAGGTTTATTGACGAAGATTAGAGAACGATTAAGCTGTAGCGCATGTCATCTTTTAACGAAGAAATATTTAACGATAGCCCTAAGAAAGCCGGTTACCGCTTCCCGGCCGAATGGGAAAAACACGAAGCGACCTGGCTGACCTGGCCCCATAAGGAAGCCTCCTGGCCGGGCAAGATTGAAACGATCTATACTCCTTACTGCCAGTTTATAAAGGCGGTTGCAGAAGGGGAAAAGGTAAGGATCAATGTCAATGATGAGGAGACCAAAGCTTTTGCCATTTCCGAATTGGAAAAAGCAGGGGCCGACCTGACGCAAATAGAGTTTTACTTTAATCCGAGCAACGATGCCTGGTGCCGCGATCATGGCCCTGCATTTTTGATCAATCCTGCTGCGGAGCAAAAGAAGGTGATTGTAGACTGGGGCTACAATGCCTGGGGTGATAAATATCCTCCCTATGACCTGGACGATGTGATCCCGACACGGATCGGTGACCATTTTGAATTGCCTGTGTTTAATCCGGGCATAGTCATGGAAGGTGGCTCGGTAGAGTTTAATGGTGCCGGTACCATTCTGACTTCCAGGTCCTGCCTGCTTAATGAAAACAGGAATCCGCATTTAAATCAGGAACAGATAGAGGCTTATTTAAAAGAATGTTACGGCGCCCTGCAGGTGCTTTGGGTAAGTGAGGGCATTGTGGGTGATGATACAGACGGACATATAGATGATACGGTGCGGTTTGTAAACCCCAATACGGTTTTGACGGTCGTGGAATCCAATCCCCTGGATGAGAATTACCAGTTGCTGCAGGAAAACCTGGAAGAATTGAAAGCCATGCGTTTGATCAATGGCATGCCTTTAAATATTATTGAGTTGCCCATGCCTTCACCGGTCATCCATGAAGATACACGGTTGCCGGCATCTTATGCCAATTTTTATATCGCCAATAAAGTGGTGGTGGTACCGACGTTCCGTGATGTGAATGACGGGAAGGCCCTGGAAATTATTCAAAGTGTTTTTCCGGACCGAGCGGTGATTGGTATTGACTCCGTCGATATCATCTGGGGGCTGGGGAGCTTTCATTGCCTGAGCCAGCAGGAACCTGAAGTATAAATATTTACCCGTAATTTATATCTTCGTGATATAAAAATATTGATTAATAAAACAGACCAGAATACAGATGAAGTTATTAGAAGGAAAAACAGCACTCATCACAGGTGCATCTAAAGGAATAGGCCGCAAGATTGCGGAGAAATTTGCGGAACAAGGTGCTAACGTGGCATTTACTTATTTGTCTTCTGTTGAAAAAGGACAAGCGCTGGAGCAGGAATTGCAGAGCTTTGGGACGAAAGTAAAGGGCTATCGCTCGGATGCTTCCAAGTTTGCTGAAGCCGATCAGCTGATCAATGATATTGTGGCAGATTTCGGCGCACTGGATATTATCGTTAACAATGCCGGTATTACCAAGGATGGTTTATTGATGCGCATGAGCGAAGAGCAATGGGATGATGTGATCAATGTAAATCTTAAATCTGTATTTAACGTGTGTAAGGCTGCTTCTAAGGTGATGATGAAAGCGCGTAAAGGTTCTATCATCAACATGAGTTCGGTAGTCGGTGTGCAAGGCAATGCAGGTCAGGCCAACTATGCTGCGTCTAAAGCCGGTATCATAGGCTTTTCTAAGTCTTTGGCGAAGGAACTGGGTTCCCGTAATATCCGTACCAATGTGGTTGCTCCGGGTTTTATCCGGACAGAGATGACCGATGTGCTGGACCCAAAAGTGGTACAGGGCTGGGAGGAAGGAATTCCCTTGAAACGTGCGGGTGAAACGGAAGATGTGGCCAATGTATGTGTTTTCCTGGCGTCCGATATGAGTTCTTATGTAACCGGACAGGTATTGTCGGTTTGCGGCGGAATGTTGTAGCTTTTTTTAGCATCTTTACATGATGCGTATGAGCGAGTCTTTTGATCTGATCACTTTTTTTGCTTTATTCGGGTGCCTTTTGGCAGGCCTGCTGTTTGCGTGGTTCTTATATCGTAAAACAGACCATCTGGATAAGAGGCTTCGCTATATTTTATTTTCCATCCGGGCACTTTCTGTTACTTTAATTCTCTTTTTGCTGTTCTTCCCTTTGATCAGGAATATTTCTTATCAATTGGAAAAGCCGGTCATTGTCATCGGGCAGGACAATTCCCTGTCGGTCGGCAATATTTTCCCTTCGGGTTTTAATAAGCAGCAGTATGAAAAGGATTTACAGCAACTGGCGCAGCAATTATCTGAAAAATATGAGGTTAAGGTCTATCATTTTAGCGATAGCGCAGGGGAAGGTTTTGATTTCAGCAACCAGGGGAAATTGAGTAATGGCGCCGGGTTCATCGCCCGGTTAAAAGATGAATTGCCGGACCGTAATATTGGGGCGGTGATCCTGGCTTCTGATGGCATCTTTAATCGCGGGGGCAGCCCATTGTACGACCTCAACAATATAAAGGCATCGGTTTACACCGTCGCCCTTGGTGATACCATTCCCAAAAAAGACCTGATCATAGCCAATATAAACCACAATAACCTGGTTTATCTGGACAATGAATTTACCATTGAAGTGCAGGTCCAGGCATTTGAAAGTAAGGGCGGCAGGACTACGCTGAGCGTACTGGACAATGGTAAAAAGATCTTCGAACAAAATCTGGAGATCCCCTCCAACCCATTTGTTAAGAATATTCCTGTTAAACTAAAAGCTGAAAAATTAGGTATACAGCGTTATACTGTTCAACTTCAGCCAATAAACGGGGAGATTTCCGAAAAGAACAATGCCCAGCAAATTTATGTAGAGGTTATTGATGCCCGGCAAAAGGTGTTGATCGCCGCTGCGGCACCTCATCCGGATATTGCAGCATTGAGGGAAGCGATTTCTTCGAATAAGCATTACGAGGTGAAAGTGGGTCTGGGAGATGACCTGAATACCATTTTGACCAAAGATTACGATCTGATTATCTTGTATCAGCTGCCCGCTATACAAGGCAATGCCCGGAGTTTCATGGCTCAGTTGGCCCAGAATACAGTGCCGGTATGGTATATCATTGGTGCACAAAGTAATATGACAGCACTGAACCAGATGCAAAATGCCCTAAGTTTTAACGGCAACACAAGCATGATGCAGGAGGCTTACAGCGATGTCGATGCCGGTTTTACGGCATTTAACCTGGACGCCGGGTCTGCCAGGAAAATTGAGGGGTTTGATCCGCTGCAGGCACCCGCAGGAAAGCCGGTGGTAAATGGCAATGCTGCGGTAGCCCTGAGACAGCGTATCGGTAAAGTCAGGACGGAGTCGCCACAGCTGTTTTTCATTAATGAAAACGGAAGAAAGGCGGGATACCTGATTGGTGAAGGATTGTGGCGGTGGAAACTGTCGGAAGCACAGAAAGATCAGCATGCCGACGTTTTTAATAGTTTGATATCCAGTACCGTCCAATATCTTTCTGTTAAGGATGACAAAAGGAAATTCAAAGTATATACTTCAAAAAATACCTTTGATGAGAATGAAAAGATCCTGATCAATGCGGTATTGTACAATGACAGTTATGTGTCCGTAAATACGCCTGATGTCAGCATCCAGATCAAAGACCAGGAGGGCAAGGCGTATAGCTTCCTGTTTAGCAGGACCGAAGCCGCCTATGAATTGGATGCGGGAACCTTGCCTGCGGGCAGTTATACTTATACCGCTACGACCACACTTGGAAATAAGAAGTACACTGCACAGGGCGCATTTCATGTTCATTCGTTAATTGCGGAGTATCAGCAAACGATAGCCAATCACCAGTTATTAAATGCAATGGCCGTACAAACCAATGGTAAAATGTATATGCCTCAGGATCTTTCAAAAATTGTAAATGATATACAGAGTAATGAGGAGATCAAAACCCTGAGTTATGAAGACCGTAAATATGAGGAACTGGTCAACTTTAAGTGGGTATTTGCACTTATTGTATTGCTATTGTCTATCGAATGGTTTTTGAGGAAGCGTAATGGAGAAATTTAACCCATAATATGATGCAAATAAGCACTATAGAAGCCATTGAAATACTTGGGACGGTATCTTTTGCGATCTCTGGTTCCTTTGCGGCTATGCAGCGCAGACTGGATCCCTTTGGCGTGCTGATCATTGCTTTTGTGACCTCTATTGGCGGTGGTACAGTGCGCGACCTTCTATTGGGCGATACACCAGTCGCCTGGATGCGGGATGTCAATTATTGCCTTCTGATTCTGCTGACCTCTATTGCGACCATATTTTTTAAGACCCACATTAAGAAGTTTAAGATCACGCTGTTCATCTTTGACTCCCTGGGCTTAGGGTTGTTTACGATACTGGGTATACAAAAAGGAATTGTGTTTGGCTTGAGTCCGGGTATTTGTATTGCCCTGGGGACGATCACAGGTTGCTTTGGCGGGATCATCCGGGATACCTTACTGAATACCATCCCTTTGATCTTTCGAAAGGAAATATATGCAACTGCCTGCATTATGGGCGGGATACTTTATTTTGCTTTGGTCTATTTTAATCTGAAGGAGGATATTGCCAAGGTGATTGTGATCGCCTTTATCTTTGTGCTGCGGATTGTGGTTGTGCGGTATAAGCTGACCTTGCCGAAGTTTGGGTATTAATTTTTAGGCTCTTCTTTGACGATCACAAAAACATCTTCATTGTCTTTTTTCATGAAGTACTTTTCACGGGCAAACTTTTCTGCCGTGTTCAGATTGGTGTTCAGTTCATTCAGATCCTTCACCACCCGGCTGGTTTCCTGCACATAAAATGCTTTTTCTTCTTCCAGCTTGGCCACTTCCGAGCGATACTCATATTGCATGAGCATATCGTTCCTGTCAAAGAAAAGCATCCATGCCGCAAAAGCAGCGATGGAAAGGAAGTATTTATTACGGAAGAGTTCTACCAGGCGTTTCATACCTCAAATATATAAAATAAAAACATCCGAAGGTTTTAAAACTTCGGATGTAAAACAAGTGGATGTTTTCCACTTGTTAACAGTTACTTTAGAGACAGGATGTATCTGGCCATTTCTTTGGCTTCATCTTTCTTCAGTGCAGCATGTGGTGTCATCGGAATCTTGCCCCATACACCTGTTCCGCCTTTAATGATCTTCGCGGCCAGGTAGTCAACATTTTTGTTGTTCAAAGGATATTTCTTCGCAATGTCCACATAGGCAGGTCCGATTAATTTATTTGTCTTATGGTGACAGCCTATACAATCTGATTTTGCGATTAGTTTTTCTCCGGGTTCCTGAATGTTTACGGAGATTTCAATGCTCGAGGATTGCTTAAAGGATACCATGAAAATAAGTGCAAGCGCTGGTCCAAGGGTTAAAAGTATTCTTTTCATTGTGTGTTATATGTTTTTCTTTTTCAATTCTTTTACGGCATAGTCACATGCCCTGGCAGTCAAAGCCATAAAGGTCAGTGAGGGGTTCTGGCAGGCGATAGAAGGCATGCAGGACCCGTCGGTTACAAATACATTGCTGACCTCATGCATCTGGTTCCATTTGTTCAGGACGGAAGTTTTAGGGTCATTGCCCATTCTTGCCGTGCCCATCTCATGGATCGCCATGCCCGGATAGCAACCTCTGTCGTATGTTTTGATGTTCTTTATCCCGGCGGCTTCCAGCATTTCGGCAGCGTCGTTCATCATGTCTACACGCATTTTCTTCTCGTTTTCCTTGTATTCACAATCCACGGCAAGCACAGGTTGTCCCCATTTGTCTTTTTTACTGTGGTCCAGGTATACCTTGTTTTCGTAGTAAGGCAGCATTTCACCAAAACCGCCCAGTCCCATGGTCCATTTGCCCGGCCTGGTCATCCTATCTACCATCTGCTGACCGAAAGAAAGTTCGGCTACATCATCCTGCCAGTTTTTTCTGCTCGCAGAGCCCTGGTAACCAAAGCCGCGCAGGTAATCGCGTTTATCAGTACCTGTATTGCGGAACCTGGGTACATAGATGCCGTTTGCCCTGCGGCCATAAGTATATTTATCGTCAAAACCTTCGGCATCCCCATTGGCCCCACAACGGAAATGATGGTCCATCAGGTTGTGTCCTAAGTGTCCGCTGCCATTGCCGAGCCCATTTGGATGGGCTTCTGAGGTAGAGTTTAACAATACGAATGTAGAACCTAGAGTAGAGCCGTTCACAAATACGATTTTGGCATAAAACTCCATGGTTTTGTTGGTTTCAGCATCGATTACCATCACGCCTTTGGCCTTTTTGGTATCCTTATCGTAAATGATGTGGTTTACGATAGAATATGGCCTTAAAGTCAGTTTGCCCGTTGCCATCGCAGCAGGCAGGGTAGAAGACTGTGTGCTGAAATACGCACCAAACGGACATCCGCGGCTGCATAGGTTTCTGTATTGGCAACTGCCACGGCCTTTATGAGGCACGGTCAGGTTGGCCACACGGCCAATGGTCAGGATCCGTGTTCTTTTATAATGTTCTTCTACTCTTGCTTTCACCGATTTCTCCACGCAGTTCATCTCCATCGGTGGCAGGAATTTGCCATCCGGCAGGAGCGGATAGTTTTCTACCTGCCCGCTGATCCCTGCAAATTTCTCTACATAGTCGTACCATTTGCTGAGGTCCTTATAGCGGATAGGCCAGTCGTTGCCAAAGCCATCTTTTGCATTTTCACTTAAGTTTTCCTCGCTAAAGCGATAGCTCTGGCGGCCCCACATCAGCGATTTACCGCCCACATGGAAACCTCTGTACCAGTCGAAGCGCTTCACTTCGGTGTATGGACATTCCAGGTCGTTCACCCACCATTTTTCATTGGCTTCGCTATATGGATAATCCCTTATTTGAACGGGGTGTGTGCTTTTCTGCTCTTCGGTCAGTTTGCCGGCATGGGCAAATTCCCATGGACTTTTCATGGCAGATTCGTAATCCTTCACATGCTCTACGTTCATTCCGCGTTCCAGCATGAGCACGCGCAGGCCTTTCTCCGTCAATTCTTTTGCAGCCCAGCCGCCACTTATTCCTGAGCCTATAACGATAGCGTCATAGGTGTTTTCGTTTTTTAAATCGGTATTTATATTCATGATTTTTGGTTCGGTTGGTTAGGGCCTTAGGATGCCCATGATCTTTGTTCAGGAGTCAACGGATAAGATCCATCATATTTTCCCGGTACAGGCAGGTATTCCCGTGCTTGTGTGCAACCTATTTCAGAAGCAAAATAACCGAGGATGGTCAGGTCTCTAAGCAATACAAAGAAGTAAGGCCCGTTCTTTTTTACCTTCTTATCTTCTTTTTGTCGTTCGATGGTATCCAGTCTCAGGTTGGCAACCAGCTTCTCCCGCTCCTGAAGGGAGAGTGAAAGGATATCTTTGTTGAAATCCTTGATTGACCGGGCTTCCAGGTCTTTTAGTCCTTTGGCAAATGCTTCCTGTGATTTGACGGAATAACAATCCCGGATCATCATCGGAATGAAGGTACCCAATCCGGCGGCTTTTGCGCCAGGTACGGTAGGACTGTCCGGAATGATGATATTGGCAAGCTCGGCAAGTATTTTTTCCTGATCTGCGGAAAATGAAACTGCATTCTTTTCATGTTCGGGAAGCATAGCGCTGTTGAACAGCATGTCTAGTGTGGAGCTTGAAATGGCACTTCCGAACAGAACTGCAACGCTTTTTAGCGCTTCTCTTCTATCCATTTTGTATAAATTTGGTTTTGTTTGTGTGTGCTAATTATTAAGTGTACAAATTACACGATATAAATGAGATCTACAATAGTTTATACAAAAAGGAATATAACAAGTTAATTACTCAGGCATAAAAAAACCGTTTCATAAACTGGTTATGAAACGGTCTCTTAAGTATAATAGTAAGCTTATTTTTTCGCGTATTTGAAATTCTTACCGATGAAACGTGCAGCTGCACCCAGTTCCTCTTCAATACGAAGCAACTGGTTGTATTTTGCAATCCTGTCTGAACGGGAAGCAGAACCGGTTTTGATCTGACCACAGTTTAACGCTACTGCCAAATCAGCGATGGTTACATCTTCTGTTTCACCAGAACGGTGGGACATCACTGAAGTATAGCCGTTGTTTTGAGCCAATGAAACCGCATTGATGGTTTCCGTCAATGAACCGATCTGGTTTACTTTTACGAGGATAGAGTTTGCTGTATCTTCGTCGATGCCTCTTTGAAGACGCTTCACATTCGTTACAAACAAATCGTCACCTACCAACTGAACACGGTCGCCGATTTTATCGGTCAGCAATTTCCAGCCAGCCCAGTCGTCTTCACCCATACCATCTTCGATAGAGATGATCGGATATTTTTCGGTTAGTGAAGCCAGGTAATCTGCCTGCTCAGCGCTGGTACGGATCGCACCTTTCTCCCCTTCAAATTTAGTGTAGTCGTATTTTCCGTCTTTATAGAATTCAGAAGCGGCGCAGTCAAAGGCCAAGCAAATTTGCTCACCTGGTGTGTAACCTGCTTTTTCTATGGCTTGAAGGATCGTCTCCACAGCATCTTCTGTACCGTCAAAAGTTGGCGCAAAACCACCTTCATCTCCTACAGCTGTAGAAAGGCCACGGTCGTGCAGGATCGCTTTCAGGTTATGGAATACTTCTGTTCCCCATCTCAATGCTTCAGAGAAAGAAGAAGCACCAACCGGCATGATCATAAACTCCTGGAACGCGATCGGCGCATCAGAGTGTGAACCACCGTTCACGATGTTCATCATCGGGATTGGCAAGGTATTGGCGTTTACACCACCGATATAGCGGTATAATGGCTGACGGCTTTCCTGCGCAGCTGCTTTAGCTACAGCCAAAGAAACACCAAGAATTGCATTTGCACCCAGGTTGCCTTTATTTTCCGTTCCGTCCAATTGTATTAATAAACTGTCGATTGCATTTTGCTCAAATACATCTATCCCCTTTAATTCATCTGCAATTTTATCGTTTACATTGGCTACAGCTTTTAAAACACCTTTACCCAGGTAAACTTTTTTATCTCCATCTCTCAATTCAACTGCCTCATGGATGCCTGTTGAGGCTCCGGATGGTACGGCCGCACGGCCAAGAATACCATTTTCTGTAACTACATCTACTTCAATTGTAGGATTTCCGCGGGAGTCGAGTATTTGCCGCGCACGAACATCGATTATTAAACTCATTTTTATTGGTTTTTATTTTAATTTATCCTTAGTGTAAAAAGTACAATTACCAAGGCAATATCCAAAGTTATAATAAATTTTAAATTATCCTAAATCATTCCCACTTAAAAACTTTAACGGCAACGGCATACACCCCAATTCCCCAGATCAGCATGATCAGTATCTGGTGTTTTACATCCCATAAACCGGCCCCTTCAAAGGCCACTTTTCGCATGGCGTCGTTAAGATAGGTGAGGGGCAGGGCACGGCTGATCGGCTGTAACCATTCCGGAAAAGCGTCTATCGAGAAAAAAGTACCCGACAGCAAAAACTGCGGGAGGGTGATGATGTTTGAAATCGGGGGGATCGTGCTTTCACTTTTGGCGATGCCCGATACGACAAAGCCGAATCCCATAAAGACAATCAGTCCGATGACCGACAGCAGCAGCATGTTGAGCACTGTCACCACACCATGGATCAGGGTAAAGTGAAAGAAATAATGCCCGATGACGATGATGAAAATGGCGCCCAGCAAAGCAAAGCCGATCCGTGCGAGACATTCTCCAAAGACAATGCTGGCCCTGCTCACTGGTGTGGCAAAGAAACGTTTGATCACCAGGTTTTGGCGTAAGCTGAAAAATACAAAGGCCGTTCCGAATACCCCGGTGCTCAATAAAGAGAAACCCAGTTGTCCGGGCAGGATAAAGTCGATCGTTCTATAAATTCTTCCGGTCACTGTGCTTTCGTTGAGCTGTGCCACAGAGGGCTGCACGTCTTTGGCATTCAGGCTGTAAAAAAGATTGCTGAGCACGGATTTAAGGATGTTGCCCTTGTCTATTGAAGCAGAGGTATATTGTACATCCGCCAGGTAAGCAGGGGTGCCCGCCGGGTTTTTCTGAACATCGATCACTGCGGCGATATGTCCTTTTTCCAGTTCCTCACGGATTTCTGCTGTTTCTTTATTGCGTATCAAATGGATGACCTTGTTTTCTTCCAGCGCTTTTACGATGGGATTTTGCAGGTCGGAGCCATTGGCGATGGCCACGTCCACCTTGACACCGCCGCCGCCCAGGAAGCCGAATACGAGAATGAATATCAAGGGAAAGGCCAGGGTAAACACCACAGCTGAAGGGCTGCGCATGATGGACCGGAAACTCGCTTTCGCCAGTGCCAGTGTCGCTTTAGTATGATTGTAAGGTTTGCTCATGTTGCTCAATTAATTGTCTTCCCGCCATTCCTTGCCTGTCAGGTTGATGAATACATCTTCCAAGTTGGCTTTTTTAACTTCTTTTTTGCGTTCAAAGCCGCTATTGACCAGGTTGTCGATCAGGGCATCCGGCGTGTCCAGTACGATGATCTCCCCGCGTTCCACAAAGGCCACGCGGTCACACAGCTGTTCTGCTTCGTCCATGTAATGTGTGGTGAGTACCACCGTTGTGCCCTGGTTTCTAATCTCGATGATCAGGTCCCATAGATTGCGGCGGGCCTGTGGGTCGAGGCCGGTGGTGGGTTCATCCAGGAAGATAATTTTAGGTGAATTGATCAGCGTAGTGGCGATAGAAAAGCGTTGCTTTTGTCCGCCGGACAATGCTTTATATTTCGCTTTGGCCTTGTCCTGCAGGTTTACTTTTTCCAGCATCTCCATCGGTTTGATGTCTACCCCGTACAGTCCTGAAAAAAGCTCCATGAGCTCCACCAGGTTGAGGTTTGGATAATAGCCCGCCGCTTGTAACTGTACGCCGATGATCCTTTTGATCTGACTGGCCTCTTTCTCTACCGAGTAGCCGTCAACCAGGATCTCCCCGGAAGTTTTCTCCCTCAGTGTTTCTATAATCTCCAGTGTGGTGGTCTTTCCGGCACCATTGGGGCCAAGTAAACCGAATATCTCGTTTTCATAGACCTCAAAGCTGATCCCGTTTACAGCTGTAAAGTCGTCATACTTTTTGACCAGATTTTTTACGCTAATGATGGCGTTCATTTTATCCATGGCTTAAATGTAACAAGGTTTTAAACAAAAGGAAGTAACCGGGGTTACTTCCTCTTAAAAATGTCGGTAAAATGATGATTGAATACGTTCTGTCTGATCAATTGATTACCAGGCCAGTTCGCCTTTGATCATGTTGATGAAATCATCAAACAGGTAGCGTGAATCGTGCGGGCCTGGAGAAGACTCCGGGTGGTATTGTACCGAAAATGCTTTCTTGCCTTTTACGCGGATACCTTCAATTGATTCGTCGTTCAGGTTGACGTGGGTAATTTCCACCTTATCTGATTTTCTCACTTCATCAGGAATTACTCCAAAACCATGATTTTGAGAAGTAACCTCGCAGTGATTTTTAATTATATTTTTTACAGGATGGTTCAATCCCCTGTGTCCGTTAAACATTTTCATGGTGCCGATGCCGTTTGCTTCTGCCAAAAGCTGATGACCCAGGCAAATGCCGAACATCGGTTTGTCTGCTGCCAGTACTTTTTTTACGGTGTCAATGGCGTAAGGCATGGCCGAAGGATCGCCCGGGCCATTGGATATAAAATATCCATCCGCGCCCCATTTGTCCATCTCCTCAAAAGTAGTTTTGGCCGGAAATACCTGTACATAGATATCCCTGTCGTCAAAGTTTCTTAAGATGTTTTTCTTGATGCCCAGGTCGAGTGCTGCAATCTTATAGCTTGCAGCCGGGGAACCGTAGAAATAAGGCTCTTTGGTCGATACCTGTGAAGACAATTCCAGTCCGTCCATAGAAGGTACTTCCGCCAGCTTGGCTTTTAACTCTTCCAGATCGGTGATCTCTGAAGAAATGATACCGTTCATCGCCCCTTTGTTTCTAATGTGGCGCACGAGCGAGCGGGTATCGATATCTGAGATCCCTACAATATTCTCATTCTGAAAGTAGTCCTGAATAGATTCAGAAGCCTCTTTCCGACTGAAGCCGATGTTGTAATTTTTACAGACCAGTCCGGCGATTTTAATAGATCCGGACTCTATTTCATCTCTGTGGATGCCATAGTTGCCAATGTGGGCATTGGTCGTAACCATAATCTGACCGAAATAGGAAGGGTCGGTAAAGATCTCCTGGTAGCCCGTCATACCGGTATTAAAACAGATCTCTCCGGTCGTCGTGCCGATTTTTCCGGCTGCTTTACCGTAGTATACGGTCCCGTCAGCGAGTAACAAAATTGCAGGTAACTTGGTGTAGTTCGTCATTGTAATTGCCATGATATTTCGGGATGCAAAGATAGGATTTGTGGGGTATTAAACCTAATTTTGCTGTAACAAAACGATAAACCATGTCTGTACACAAAGAAGTAAAACGAATTACGACCCATACCTTACAGGAAATGAAACATCAGGGCGAGAAGATTGCCATGCTGACGGCCTACGATTATTCCATGGCTACCATCCTGGACGATGCCGGTCTGGATGTTTTGCTGGTCGGTGATTCTGCTTCCAATGTGATGGCCGGACATGAGACTACCTTGCCCATTACCCTCGATCAGATGATCTATCATGCACAGAGTGTGGTGAGGGGTGCCAAAAGGGCTTTTGTGGTGGTCGACCTGCCCTTCGGTAGTTACCAGGGCAATTCTAAAGAAGCGCTGAACTCTGCGATACGCATCATGAAAGAATCCGGTGCGCATGGCGTGAAACTGGAGGGCGGCACAGAGGTGGTCGATTCTATACAACGTATCATTACAGCGGGGATCCCAGTTATGGGCCACCTGGGCCTGACCCCTCAGTCGATCTATAAATTTGGTACCTACACCGTCCGCGCAAAAGATGAGGCGGAAGCCGAGAAACTGAAAACCGATATCATCGCTTTACAGGATGCAGGCTGCTTTGCCGTAGTGCTCGAAAAGATCCCCGCCAAGCTGGCCAAGGAAGTTTCTGAAAGTGTGCAGATCCCGACCATCGGTATTGGTGCCGGACCGGACTGCGACGGACAAGTGCTGGTGGTCAACGATATGATCGGCCTGACCAAGGGCTTCCGTCCAAGATTCCTGCGCCAGTACATCAATCTGTACGACGGCATCCTGGATGCGGCGCAGTCCTATATCAAAGATGTAAAGTCAAAAGATTTTCCCAACGAAAAGGAACAGTACTAAATGCCCGTTACCGATAAAGACATACTCTACGAAGACAACCACCTGATCTCGATCAATAAAAAGGCCGGCGATATCGTACAAATGGATGAGACAGGCGATATGCCCCTGGATGACCAGGTGAGGGCTTACCTGGCTGCCAAATACAACAAACCCAACAGTGCCTTTTTGGGTGTTGTACATCGCTTAGACCGTCCCGTTAGCGGCGTAATCCTGTTCGCCAAAACCAGCAAAGCCCTGGAGCGGGTGAACAACCTCTTTAAAAACAGGGAAGTGAAAAAGACCTATTGGGCCGTAGTGCGCAACAAGCCGGAGAAGGCATCAGGTACACTGGTGCACTGGCTGATCAAAAACCCTCAAAAGAATGTGGTCACCTACTATAACAAAGAAGTCACTGGCAGCCAGCGCGCCGAATTGAGCTACCGCCTGCTCGGCGAACTCAATGGCTATTATCTGATTGAAGTAGATCCGCTGACCGGCCGCTCCCATCAGATCAGGGTGCAGTTGTCCAGCATGGGCTGCCCAATCGTAGGCGACAATAAATATGGCTATCCTCGTGGGAGCCGCAAAGGGAGCATCTGCCTCCATGCCCGCAGGCTGCGCTTTATACACCCTGTGAAAAAGGAACCGGTCGATATTTTTGCCAAACTGCCTGTCGACGGCTTCTGGGAGAAATTTGAAGGATTCTAGAATAATGTTCTGCTCCGGGCGACTTATTTCAGGAACTATTTACAGTCTGTTTTAGACAGTACCACCCCTTCGCCAAATTTCAGTGCCGACCTGTTCTTGAAGATCACCTTACCGCCTTTTTCTTCCACATCACCATTTCCTTCAAAGAGTTTTCCGTCTTTTTTGAGGAAGACGATCTCCCTGACGGAACGCATGCCTTCGGAATCAAAAGTGTATTCGCCCAGGATCGTATCGCCCTTCATTTCGCCGGACAATGTGCCTTTGCTCTTGTCTTTTTCATAAAAGCGGTAGTTCAAATCGCCGGTAACAGCCGCTCCATCCTGATGTAAAGTCAGTGAAACCGTGTCCCTCTTTTGGGTAAACTGATAGCAATCGGTCTGTTTTGCCGCAATAGCGGTTGTAGGCAATAAGGTCGTATCTGTAGCATTCATCGTTGCTGAAGAGTCAATACGATCCGAACTGTTTTCCGGTTTATTGTTGCTGTTGCAGGATGTGAATGCCGAAGCAAAAAGCAGGCAGGATAGTGCAGGTAAAAAGATATTCTTGATCATGACAGGTTATATTGAATGAGCTTATTGATTATTTAACAGGAAATAAGCTTACAATAGCCTTGCCAAAATTCTATTTGAGTACAATGTTCCTTTTTGTCGTGGTATGGGCACTGAAGATCCCCAATGCACCATTGTTAAAATTAGAGACGGGGTTTGCGGGCGCTACAGGCGGTCCGCCAGCACCCGAGATCTGGTTGATGGCAAAGAAATACTTGAATACATTGCGGTCGATGCATTGAAAGTCGATGTCAATACTCGTCTCCGCAGGGAGCTTGTCGATCTCATAAAATAAGATATCCGAAGTCTTGTTGCCATCATAAAAACGGTCTTCTGTAACGGTAGTCTCCTCGATCTTATTCTTTACTTTCAGTATATAGCGGTATTGGTTTTGTATGCCGGGAGGATCCGTATAGTTGAGCGAGAGATAAGTATTGGTTTCTCCGAAGGCTGTAAACTGTTTGAACGTGACCGAATCCAAAGGCACGGCTGCCGGCATGGTCGAGGTGGCAGAGTATACCTTGTCGCCTATGGTCACATCAATGGTGTAGGTACGGCCAGATCTGCCCTGGTACGCCCTGCTTTGATATACTCCCGGCGTGCCCGTTGCGTTATAGATCACCTTTTGGCCATTGCTCACGCTCAGTTCTACCTTAGCGTTGGCTACCCCATTAAATTTATTGGGCTCGTCAAAATTGTAGGTATTGGTGATTTTCACGACCTGAGGCTCCAGTATATTGGTCACATTGGCTTCGATTACGATGATCGGTTCTGTATTCTTTAGCTCCAGGTCGATCACTTTCTGACAGCCGCTGGCCAGTGCGACACCGAAAACCATCATTAAAAGCCAGTATTTTTGTAGATAATTCCTTTTCATTGTCTGACTAAAATTTAAAGTTCCAGGTTACAGAGGGGATAATTCCGAATAGGGTAGTCCTGACCACCTGCGTCCTCGACGAATCGTCAGGATCATCCTGGAAGTCAATTGAAAACGCATTCATGCGGTTGTACGCATTGTAGATGCCGAAGGACCAGCTGGACTGCAGTCTCTTGCCTGGCTTTCCTTCCAGGGTCGCCGACAGGTCCAGGCGGTGATAGGCAGGGGTGCGATATCCATTCTTCTCCGCATAGTAAAATACAGTCTGATCGTTGATCTGGTATTTTGCATTTGGATAGGTGACTGCATTTCCGGTATTGTATACAAATACGGAAGAGAAGGTCCAGCGTTTGGAAGCTTTATAGATCCCCACCAGGGAAAGGTCGTGCGTCCTGTCCTGCTTGGCATAAAACCATTTTCCTTCATTCACGGCGTCAAACTGCCGCTCGGTTTTAGAGAGCGTATAGCCTATCCAGCCGTTGAACCGTCCAAAACGTTTTTTAAAGAACAGCTCAATTCCGAAAGCCCTTCCATCGCCATAAAGCAGGTCGGCCTCTACATTTTTATTGCCCCTCAGGTCCGTACCGCTTTTATATTCGATCTGGTTTTCCATGGACTTGTAATAGACCTCTGCTGAGAACTCATATTTGTCATCGTTGAAGTTCCTGAAATATCCAGCAGCTACCTGATCAGCGATCTCCGGCTTCACATTGTTGCTGTTCATGATGTAGAGGTCGGTCGGGGAGGTCGATGTCGAGTTGGACATCAAATGGATGTGCTGCGTATTGCGGGTGTAGGCTGCTTTCAGTGAACTGGAAGGACTCAGCTGATAGCTTGCCGAGATGCGTGGCTCCAGGTAGAGGTAGCTCTTGACGATGTCGCCTTTGTTGTAAGACACCGAGTCTGCGGTTTGTCCTTCGGCATCGAAAGTCTTGAATACTCCGGGGCCAAATAAAGAAAAACCACTCAACCTCAGTCCATAGCTAATGTTGAATTTGTCGTTCGCTGCCCATTCATCAGATACATAGGCTGCGTATTCCGCACCTTTGCGGTTATTTATAGAAGTCTGATTGACACTCGAAGTTTCTGTAGCTTTAATTTTTCCCGGCGCCAGGGTATGGTGGATGACGTTCAGGCCAAACTTCACACTGTGTGTGTTGCTCAAACTGTATTGAAAATCCTGCTTCAGGTTGTAATCGCGGATGTAAGAGTTGACTTCAAAATTGTTTTCCTCGATGAGGTTCTGGATCACATAATTGTAATTGCTGTAGATCAGGGAGGTGTTGGAAAAGAGGCGGTTGCTGAACAGGTGGTTCCAGCGGAGGGTCATGGTCGTATTGCCCCAGTTGAAGCCGAAAGTCTCCGCCAGGCCTAGTTTGTCGCGGCCAAAATAGCCCGAAAGGTAGATGGTATTTTTTTCGTCAAACTGGTAATTGGCTTTGGCATTGAGGTCGTAGAAAAACAGGACGTTGTTGTTGATCGTGCTGTCCGATGAAAGCTTTAGAAAAGCATCTGCATAGGTGCGCCGTCCGCTGATCATAAAGGAACCTTTGTCTTTCACCAATGGGCCTTCTACCTTTAACCTCGAAGAGATCAGGCCAAGCCCGCCCTCCACGGTGAAGTCTTTGCGGTTGCCATCATTCATTTTGATGTCCAGTACCGAGGCCAGCCGGCCACCATACTGGGCGGGCATTCCACCTTTGTATACACTGATGTCTTTGATGGCGTCAGAATTGAACGTAGAGAAAAACCCAAGCAGGTGGGAGGCATTGTATACCGGCGCCTCGTCCAGCAGGATGAGGTTTTGGTCGGTCGCTCCACCACGCACATAAAAGCCGCTGTTGCCTTCCCCGGCTGATTTAATGCCCGGCAGCAGTTTCAGGGTTTTCAGCACATCGCGTTCTCCAAACAGGACCGGTACATTGTTGATCTCCTGTATGTTTATTTTTTGCAGGCCCATCTGTGGGCTGCTTACATTCTCATTTCTTTTGGTAGCCGAGATCACCACTTCATCCAGCTGGTTATCCTCTTCGAGTTCGATGGTCAGTTTTTGATCGGCATTGAGGCTGACCATCTGTTTAGCTGTTTTATAGCTGATAAAACTGGCCTGCACCTCATACGTGCCTGTCGGCGCGTTTATGGAGTAAAATCCATAAGCATTGCTGACCACCCCGTGCTGGGTGCTGCCTACCAGCCTGATGCTGGCGCCGATGAGTGTTTCGCCGGTTGCTTTATCTTTGATGGTCCCACTGAGTGTTACTGTTTTTTGTGCGAAGGCACTATATCCTGTGAGTAACAGGACAAACAAAAGCCATTTTCTCATTTCATTGATTTTGCGCCCATTGCGTATTGGATGCCACCAAGCAGATGTTTTAAAAACAAGGGATCGGCATAGGCCTCATCGACATGGCCCAGGCCGGTATAAAATGCCCTTCCTCCATCATAATCATGATACCAGGCCATCGGATGGTTGTCGCCGTTTTTACCGCCTTCGTACGTTTTTTCGTCGATGCTGATCAGTATTTTCAAATCGGGGCTGATGTTTTTAAAGTTGTACCACTCGTCTTTTCTTTTCCATATTTTAGGTAAGTGTTTGGTGGCAATGTTTTTTCTGTCCAGGACTTGAAGTTCTGCCTCCTGTATTTTTGGGTGACTCACAAAATAAGCACCTACCAGGCGACCATACCAGGGCCATTCGTATTCTGTATCGGCGGCCGCATGTACGCCTATGAAACCTGCACCACTTTGTATGTATTTTTCAAAAGCTTGTTGCTGCTCCGCGTTAAAAATATCGCCTGTGGTACTCAGGAAAAGCACGGCGGCATATTTTTTTAAATTGTCCGGATTGATCAGTGTTGCATCTGTCGTGGTGTCTACCCCAAACTTATTTTCCGCACCCAGTTTTTGAATGGCTGTAATGCCCTTTGGGATGGATTTATGGTGGAAAGCAATCGTTTTAGCGAAGACCAGGATCTTTTTTGATTGCGCAAAAAGAGGGGAGAAACTGTTTAGAAACAGCAGGATCAGCAGACAGGAGGAAAGTTTTGACATATAGTTTACTAATAACGGCCGGATTTTCATTGTATTGTCGCCAAACTTAGATAAAATTGGTGATACACACAATGATTATCGCGCGCCCATACATCTGGTTTTGTGCCCGCTATGTGCCTGTTTCCTCTAGGGTGATGCTTCGTTTCCCCTAGAGTGATGCTTCGTTTGCAATCGAAGCAAGACTTAAGCAGGTGTGCAGAGGATGTCTAGCGGGACTCTAGTGGTAGGGGGAGGAGGGTAACCTGAACTTCACACTTGGCTGTAGTACAAGAAGGAAGTTTTGCGGCGAATAGGATTGGTTCTTTCATTTTATGCAGATTTAGGTTAATATCTTATATTTGATAGACAGATATCCACCTTAATGCATAGTATTTTACCATTTTTACTGGCCATGGTAGCCGCAATCGTGCTGCTGAACATGTGGGCGGCTAAGCTAAAAATTGCTTATCCCATTGTATTGGTCGTTGCAGGCCTGTTGGTCAGCTTTATACCCGGATTGCCGGTAGTCAAAATCGATCCTGACCTGATCTTCTTTATATTCCTGCCGCCGCTTTTATTTGAAGCGGCCTGGTCTATTTCTTTCAAGGAGATGAAAAAATGGTGGCGCATCATTGGCAGCTTTGCTTTCCTGGTCGTGTTTTTTACCGCACTCTCCGTAGCCCTGGTTACCAATCATTTGATCCCGGGGTTCACGATTGCTTTGGGCTTTTTATTGGGCGGTATTGTATCACCGCCCGATGCTGTAAGTACGGGTGCGATTACGAAATTTGTAAAGATTCCAAGATCTACGTCCTCAATACTGGAAGGGGAAAGCTTATTGAACGATGCTTCTTCTCTGATTATCTTCCGCTTTGCATTGGTGGCCGTGGGGACAGGACAGTTCATCTGGCAGGAAGCTGCGCTAAGCTTTTTGTGGATGGTCATAGGTGGGGTCGGTATTGGCCTGTTGCTGGCCTGGATATTTGTGCAGGCGCATAAACGATTGCCTACGGATGCGCCTTCAGATATCGCGCTTACGATTATCGAGCCTTACTTTATGTACTGGATAGCAGAGCAGGTGCATAGCTCAGGCGTTATGGCGGTGGTCAGCGGAGGATTGTACATGTCGGCCAAGAGGCTTGTATTTTTGAACAGTGCCAGCCGGATTAAAGGATATAGCGTATGGGAGAGTTTTGTATTTATTTTGAATGGTATCGTGTTTCTCATCATAGGCCTGGAGCTTCCTGAAATCGTGGAAGGTCTGCGCTCGAAGGGAATTCCGCTGGGCACTGCTATTGGTTATGGCGTATTGGTAACCGGTGTGTTGGTAGCTGCAAGAATGATCAGTTCTTATGCAGCACTCATCTTTACGCTTATTTTTCGCCGGAATGTAATGCCTCATGCATCATCCTCAAGAAGGCGCTGGATGATGCCGCTGCTGTTGGGCTGGACGGGGATGCGGGGCGTGGTCTCTTTGGCTGCCGCATTGGCTATTCCAGTCAGTCAGGACAATGGCGCATCTTTCCCTTACAGAAACCTGATCCTGTTCATCACCTTTGTGGTGATCCTGCTCACCCTGCTGGTACAGGGGCTTACACTTCCATATTTTATCACACGTACACGTTTTTTTGATGGGGTATTTAATGAAGAAGCTGAGGAACTGGCCAGGCAAAAGATGAAACAAGGATTAAAACAGCATGTTTATCAATTCCTGAAAACGAAATACGGCAATGAGACAGACAACCATGCAGGTATGGGTAAATTCCTGAAGCAATGGGAAGAGCGGGCAAAGGCCACTGATGACAGCTGGATGAATGAAAAGACGAAAGTTGTTTTTGTGGAACTGCTCGAAAGCCAGCGGCAATATCTTGTAGAACTGAACAGGGACCCAAAGGTCAATGAGGAAATCATCCGACAGCAATTGTACCAGATTGATCTGGAAGAGGAGCGGTTGAAGATGATTTAATTAATCAAATGCCACTTTATCAGGGCCGGAAATTTTGTGAATGTGACAGGCGCATTTGCCGCCTGATACCTTTATAATAGCAGATTTAGCTTGACTCGTCGCTTCGTAAGTTCCGGTAACCTTAAGCTCATCGCCTCCTTCGGAAAGTTCTTTTACATGGTTGTCGCTGACTACAATGTAAGTGCCGGGAGCCAAACTCAAGTCAGTCGGGCCAACTTTGCTGAGTGTGTCGCCAGTACGCTGGTTGACTACACTGAAATCTTTGACCGCGATACCGGTGCCGTCTGGCTTAGTGAAAGTAATCGTCGCTGATACAAACTGCTCTGTGCAGATCAATGATCCGCAGTTAGGGTCTTTTTTATCGCAGGCCATAAATACAATGGCACATAGTAAAGTTAATGCAGCTTTATACATAGTTGAGTGTTTTATTTCTATACGCATGAGTGTTCAAAAACGCTACAGTACATCATGGGTGATATATTTTAAATAAGCCATTTGCGCAAAGAGAAGCAGGTTTATGTGTATTTGTTATGCATTCAAAATCAAAGGGTATGGTTTTTGTAGTGGAGTAAAAACGTTTATGTAAATGCCTAAAGCCTATGAACAAACAGATATTTATTTTAGAAGATAATCCCGACATCAGTTATGTGCTGGATGTGTTTTTAACCACTAAGGGCTATGAGGTAAGTATGTTTTCAACGATCAGCCAGCTGCAGGACAGCTTTCAGCAGAAATTGCCTGATGTATTTCTTTTGGATGTGATGCTGCCTGATGGAAATGGATTTTCAATTTGTGAGCAAATTAAGCAGGACGCGCGCGCGGCACATATACCGGTAGTGATGATGTCTGCGCACTTTGATTTGGAGCTAATGCCGGAGGTATGCGCGGCCGATGACTTTATCGCCAAGCCTTTTGATCTGGATGTCGTATCGACAAGGCTCAACAATGCTCTGAAGAATTAGATAAGACATTAAAAAAGCCCTTCATTTTGTGAAGGGCTTGATATCTAATATTATTTGCTGAACTGAAACGTGAATTCGTTTCGTGCATCGCTTTTCCAGGCATGTTCCTGCGTGGTGGGTGAGATGCCAAACAAGGGGGAGAATGTTTTGACCTTAACGGTCTTGTTGTCTGGAAAGAATTCCAGCACCCTAAGCCATCCATCACCACCATTTCCATAGCGATGGCCTCCGCCCATCGATTGGGCATCGAATAAAATCTGGTGTACGCTTTTCCCCGACTGATTTTTATCCTGTCTATAGCCTTCACCAGAAATATGTCCGCACAATACCATTTCGATATTCGAGCTCGGCTCTATCAGCTTTTTCCAGATTTGTTCACCATTATTTGAATAGGGCAGGGGTATCATAGGCCCTTTCTGTATCTGGTTATTAATGGAATAAGGCTCGTAGATAAACCATCTGTTTTGACCGGAGGTGCGCTTGTCCTTCGCATCCAGGTAAGCATGTGTCGTCAATACGATACGGTGGTTTTTATATTGTTCCATTTGCGCAATTCGTTTTGCCCAGGTGAGTACGGTGTCTCTTGGTGCATATTCTACGGTCATAAACAGATAATCTTTTCCATTGAGCGATTTTAGCTCGTATGCAGAGTTTTCCAAGGTCGGTATGCCATCCTCATTGGTGCTGTTCTGGACAATACTTTTCCTGTTCTTCCAGTTCTGGTCAATTTGAAAAAAGTCGGCATACCGTGAACTGCGCTTGCCGGTCTTATCAATGGTGTAATCATGATTGCCGCTGGCAGCGATATATGGGACCTTGCCATTTAACCGGGAAAATGCCTTTGAAACAGTCTCCCATTGTTTTTGAGCGGACTGGTCGCCATCATATCCCTGGTTAATGATGTCACTTTGCTCCACGAGGTCTCCAACACAGATCACCATTTTGATATTCAGCGAATCAAGATTGTCCTCGATCCAGCTCATCATGATGTCCAGGATGGGTTGATTCCGGTTGTATTTGATATAATTTTGTACGTCTGGAATCATGACCACTGACCAGGAGTCTTTATTTTCCAGCGCGGGCTTTTTAAACTTGGCTTGAGAGAAGCCCGACTGGATGCCGAAGGCCAGAATAAACAGGGTGAAACAAAGTAATTTCTTCATCGTGCGTCGTTTTAGTATCCAGGGTTTTGTTTGAGGTTTGGATTGACGGTGATTTCACTGGTTGGTATTGGCCAATACTCATCCTTATTGACTTTGTACACTACGGGTTGTGTAGTGAAAGCTTTTAAGGCTTCTGTGCTGTTGTATTTTGGTGTGTAGTTGTCGTCAATGCTTACCAAAGTATTTGCTGTCCAGGGTTTCGCGGCACGGTTCAGGTATAAAACGCCGTTTAAGATGTTCTCGCCAATGCCCCAGCGACGGATATCGTACCAGCGTAAGCCATCATTGGCCAGTTCCACCTTGCGCTCATAGCGCAATGCTTTCCGCAATTGTGTCTGACTCAGTCCTTGTGGTAAAACTGGCATTTTAGCGCGGAGACGGATCTCATTGATGGCGTTGTAGACAGATTGGTCGATATCATTGGCTTCGATTTTGGCCTCTGCATAAAGGAGCAACAGTTCAGCGTAGCGGAATACACCTACATTCAGGTCGCTCAGACCATTGACAGAGGTGGTGTTAAAATCTGCGATATCGACATGCTTACGCCATAAATAGCCACTATAAGAACGGGCGGCATTGGTGACGTCAGTATTGGCAATGCTGGAAGGGCTGCCCGAAGTTCCATTAATGACCGGCCAGTAATTGGCTACGGTAGGAAAACTGGCGTTCATGTTGAAGTGGTAGCCCATAAAGCGGGAGCCAGAGCGTACACAGTACATGTCTAAGCGGGGGTCACGATTGGCGAAGGGTGTTGTTGCATTATACAGTGGCGACTCGGTAATCGGCAGGCCGTCTGTAGCCTGGAACGAATCGATAAAATCTTGTGTCGGCCCCCAGTAGGCTACGCCTCTTCCTAAACGCGAAGCGGTGTAATATTGTTGGTTGTGCACATTGCCCGGAATATTTTGGTTGTATTCCAGTACCAGGATCCATTCTTTGGAGGTGCGGTAGCCATCATGCCCAAAGATATTGGTGACGCTCGGCTCACCGGCGGTATGGTCTTTACCCGCAAAAGCAACCGTAGCGTTGAATGGTGTTAAGCTATGTACACCTGCAGACAGGTCCATGGCTTTCTTTGCGGCTATCGCAGATACAGGATATTGTTTGCTGTATAAGGCCAGGCGTGCTTTGAGCATGTAGGCTGCAATACGGCTGGCGCGCACATTTCCAAAGTTTGCCTGAGAGACAGGGAGTGCTTCGGCTACGGCGGTCATCTCGTCTATGATGAATTGCTGGATCTCAGATTTATCATTTTGTGGTACATTGGGGTTTTCCAATGTGAGGGCTGACTTGAGTAGGGGCACATTGCCATATAGTTCGATTAGTTGCGAATAGGTATAGGCACGGATAAAGCGCAATTCGGCATCAATCTGATTGTATGTTGCTTCGGTTGTGGTGCCTTTCAGGGCAGCAAGATTGTCTAAGACGGTGTGTACACGGGCGATGGTCTTATAATGCGCGCCCCAGGGTTTAATGGCCAATGCATTGTCTGTGGTGTAAGCGCTGGTGATGCCGGGGGTATAATTGTTTCCGGGCCGTGTATAGCCGACGTCTGTAATGTTGTCAATTACATGGATAAACGGTGTGCTCGAGGCATCAAGAAGGGTCATAGCCTTATAGGCACCCAGCATTCCGAGTTCGGCTTCCTGGATGCTGGCAGGAAAAGAGCCTGTAGCTGGCTTGTCCAATGGGAATCTATCCAAGTTGCATGAAGAAGCACTAAGCCCAACGAGCAGTCCAATTCCGTATATTTTTGTCGCGAGATTATTCATTTCTTTAAAATTTTAAGTCAATTCCGAATGTATACACCTTTACCTGAGGGTAGAAGTTGCCGCCTCCAAGGGCTACACCCTCGCCTGTACCTGAGTCATAGGCTACCTCCGGATCATATCCTTCATAGAAGTTTGTTCTGGTAAACAGGTTTTGGCCATTGAGATAGATGTACGCACCGGCAATCTTCAATCCCGATAAAAGGTTTTTAGGAAGCTGATAGCCCAATTGTACATTTTTCAGACGCATATAGGCAGCGCTGCGCATCCAGAAGGTGGAGTTTTGAGGGTTGTTGGTCGACGCAATCGACAGGCGGGGTAAAATGGCGTTGGGATTGTCTGGTGTCCAATAGTCCAGCTGCCAGGGTTTGATCGAACTTACGTTGACTGTTGGGATGACATAATGTGAATTGAGGTATCCATCTACTTTGCCTACGCCTTGTAGAAAGGCGCTTAATTTAAGACCTTTAAACCCTAGATCAAGATTCACACCATAAGTATATCTTGGAATGGTACTTCCGATAATTGTTTTATCCGCATCTGTAATCCGGCCATCACCCACAGGGTTTCCGTTCTCATCAAAGCCGCCTGCAAAATCCTTATAACGGATGTCGCCTGGTTTTAAGGTTCCAAATTGTACAGGGCCGTTGGTGATTTCCTCCTGGTTTTGGTAATACCCATCTGCGATATAGCCAAAAATCGAGTTGATGGCATAACCTTCCTGTTGGCGCAAGAAAGTCCCGATAGGTGTATCCTGCATTTCGATAATTTTGTTCCTGACATCGCTGAGGTTAAAGCCTAAGCCGAGTTGGAAACCATTTTCAAACTTATTGTCGTAACGAGCAGACAATTCCCAGCCCTTATTATTTACCTTTCCGGTGTTTTGGAAGGGCCCAGGATAACCGAATACTTGAGATATATAAGGCTTCATCAAAATGCCGTTGGTAGACTTATCGTACCAGTCGAAGGTTACTGAGAACTTTTCGAACAATACCGCGTCGAATCCAAGACCGCTCATGGTGGTTTCTTCCCATAATAGGCTGGGATTGGCTAACTCATTTTGCGCGATCAGCGGATAAATATTTCCGTTCATGGAAATACTGCCTCCCTCAAGGGTGGATACGAAGGGGTAATAGGTGCTACCTATATTCTGGTTGCCTAGCTTACCCCATGAACCGCGTATTTTCAATTGGTTGACCTGTTTGCGAAGTCCTTCCATAAAAGGCTCTTCACTCAGCCGCCAGCCGGCCGAAAAGGAAGGGAATGTAGCCCACTTATTGCCCTTGGCGAAGCGGGAGCTGCCGTCGTAGCGGATATTGGCTTCAAATAGATAACGGTCTTTGTAGGCATAATTGAATCTGCCAAAGGTAGATAGGAGCAGCCATTCCTCTTCGTTGCCGCCATTGTTCTTTGTTTCATTGTTGGCTCCTGCATTTAATACTTCGTAATTGGTATAGATGTAATCGCGGCGGTAGCCCATCAGGTACTTCTCATTATACGACTCGCGTGATGCACCAGCCATCAACTTAAAGTCATGGTTGCCAAACTTTTTCTCGGCAGTAGCGGTGGTGAAGTAGTTGCCATAGGCATACCGGCGGGCTGTCTGCTCCAGGTCTGTCATGGTATTTGCAGCACCGGCGATAGATCCATCGTCGTTATACGTGTCTACACGCTTGGTGAAGAGATGGTTGTTTCGGGTTTCGTAACGTGGGGCTACTGTTCCGAGCAGGCTGAGCCACGTTGTCGGTTTGTAGTTTAAGGTCAGGTTTCCATAAAACTCCAGCGCGTTGGCCTTACGGTTTCCACCTTCTTCAATAAAAGCGACAGGGTTATTGGATACCCAGCCTTCGCTCCAAAGACCGTTGCGACGGATTGGGATGATGGTAGGCATACGGCCCAGGTAGTTCCAGATGGTGCCTTCACTGGCAATTTGCAGACGGTCTTTATTGGTTACTGACAGGTCTAGGCGAATGTTGAACTTCTCACTGGGAGTAATGTCCATATTGTTGCGGAAAGTATATCTTTTGAAGCCCGTATTGTCGATTACCCCTTTTTGTTCGGCATAACTGAGGGAAGGTGTGACCCGAACAATGCCTGTATTGGCGTTTAAACTGGCGAAGTGGTTTTGGGTAAAGCCAGATCCCTGAAGGATGGCGTCCTGCCAGTCAAAGTTTTTTGGGTTGGCTTCATAGAGCGTTCTGAATGCTTCAATGTTGGCCTCATTATAGAGAATGGCATTCCCGTCGTTGACACTGGCCTCGTTAAACACCCGCATATAGGTGAATCCATCAGTCACTTCAGGAATAGCTGTGGGATCTTGAAATCCGGTATAGCCTTTATATTCTACAGATAGTTTGTCTTTGCCCCGCTTGGTAGTGATCAGGATCACCCCATTGGCGGCTCTTGAGCCATAGATGGCCGCAGAAGCAGCATCCTTCAATACAGAGATGCTCTCAACCAGGTTGTAATCAATGTTGTTGATGTCGCCTGCTACCCCGTCAATGATGACGAGCGGGGAGCTGTCGGAACCTGCGAATGAGTTGATCCCCCTGATGCGTATTTGTCCGGCATCACCCCCTGGAGATCCTGTTTGCTGGGTGACGGTCACCCCGGGTGCGAGACCCTGAAGTGCGGCCGAGGTAGACAGGTTGGGCCTGCGCTCGAGTTGCGCACTTTCGATGACCGAAATGGAGCCGGTCAGGTTCACCTTTTTCTGTGTACCAAAGCCGACGACCACGACCTCTTCCAGGTCATTGTCGCTGTCGGTCATCAATACATTCAGCTGAGGGCCTGTCACTGGCCTTTCTGTTTTGGTGTAGCCAATTAACGAGAAAACGAGGATGTCACCTCTTTTGGCATTGACTTCATACATCCCATTTTGATTGGAGCTGGTCAACGAAGTGGAACTTGACTTCAGCCCGACGGTTACCCCTTGAAGGGCTTCTCCGTTGGCATTGATAATCTTTCCGCTTACTTTTTCGGTTTGTTGCGCAGTGGCCATCCCCAGTGGGATCAGGCACAACAGGAAAATAAAATGTAGCTGTTTCTTCATTACATCTGGTCTTAGTGATTGATGAGTTGTTGTCTATTGTTCATATTACAAATAGCAGTACTCTTTAAAAAAGTTTAATTTTCTTTCAAAAGTAAGGTTGTTGTACTATCTAAAAGTTAATAAAGTATTTAGTTTTTGTTAAATATTACTTTAATGGGGTTTTCTGCTAACTTGAAATTTTTAAATAGATCAGTTTATATTTTGGTTATTGGGTTTTCGAAAGTAAATAAAAGTTTTTTAAATAAAAAACAATATCTAAAAATCTTTTTAAAAGTATTTTGAAAGACGATGGATGTGAAAAAAAACTTATTGAACAAAAAAGCCGCATTGCTGCGGCTTTCATTTGTTGATTACGGAAAGAATTTAAACGCTAGCTCATTGCCTTAGCTGCGTCACGCAGTGCCTTGATGGCGTCATGCGCAGACTGAATATCCTGTGCCTGATTGCGTACCGTTTCCAGGGCCTCGCCACTGAGTCCGCCATTTTCAAGTGCCAATTTGTAGGCGGCTTTGATCGCATCTTCACCACGCTCTGCTTCTGAAAGAATGCCCGCGCGGTCGCTACCGCCAAACAATGACTTCACGTCTATCCATGCCCGGTGCAAGGTACCTGCCACACTATTGCCGGTTTCAATTTCTTCACCATAGCTAGCTACAATAGCGGTCAGCTCCTGGCTGAATTTCCGGCTTTGGGTACTGTATTCCTGAAAAATTGCTTTCAGGTCTACATTTTCGTCGTTGATGTCCGCAATTGCTTTCTCAAATCCAGCAATACGGTCGTTGTTGATTTCTGTAAGTTCGTTTAATACGGAGATTGATTTTTCTGATGTGCTCATAGTAGGTGTTTTTGAACTATTAGAACAACCTAATTCCCTACAAGTTTTGTAAAATTCCAATTAACTGGAATTATTGAGAATGAAATATGTTCTGCCCGGGTTACTTATTCATCAAAGTATATACCTCATTCATATAGATCGCTTCATCTATCGCTGAGCGGAAAGAATGGAATTCATCTTCGTCGAAGGCAAAACTAATATCATCGTTGGGTGTGTGTAGAATAATACGGTCGTCGCCATCCGGAAAGGGTAACGCATTCCTGTCAAAAGGGAGGCTGTTTACCACTTCCTGAAAAGAACCGAATGCAAGTTCAGAAAAGTTTAAGACCAGGTTGTTGTGCCATATGTAGTACATCCTGCATTCCATACAGCTGCTGATTACTGTTTCTCCTTTTGTTGTTAGTATCCGGGTCTTGCACATCTTGTATAGTGTTTTAAATATAAAGGATGTCTGAAGTGGTGCCTGAATTAGCCATACCCACACAGTATGGCTAAACAGGACTTTTTATCAAACTAACCAAATTTGCTTTTCAAAAGTCATCAGGTAAAAACGGAGTTGTTTTTCCTTGATGACTGAACAAATATACATTACTTAGAATCATTCTAAATAGAATATTAGTATATGACGAATTTGTGACAATTGAAGGTTTGCAGGCAGTATTTCAAAGGGCGTTGGTAAAATAGTATTACAATTTAAACGAGTACGTTTTGGTTTTATAAGTGAAACGGTGTATTTTAGAGAATATTTTAGGTTAGTATTATTTAAACAAACACAACACATGAAGCGAAAGTTGCTCTTCGTAGCGGCATTGGTTTTTGGATCGGTCTGTTCTCAAGCCCAGCAGAAACACAATGCATACACCCAACAAATTAACGGTACCAAACTTTCTTTTGACATGAAGGCCATTCCGGCCGGACAATTTACGATGGGCAGTACCGATGGTAAAGCAGACGAACAACCGTTGCACCAGGTAAAAGTGGACTCTTTCTGGATGAGTACCTATGAAGTCACCTGGAACATTTATGAGCCTTATGTGTATAAAGATTTTGAAAAGAATAGTTCGGAATCAATCCCGGCGCAAGTAGATGCCGTCACGCGCCCTACCAAGCCTTATTTGGATATGACCTTTGGAATGGGCAAGGACAACCACCCTGCTTTGGCGATGACGCATTACAATGCCATACAATTTTGTAAATGGTTGTATGCCCGCACAGGTGTGTTTTATCGCTTACCTACGGAAGCGGAGTGGGAATATGCCTGCAGGGCAGGCAGCAAAGAAGCGTATTCCTTTGGTAGTGATGCCACAAAATTGGCAGAATATGCCTGGTACAAAAGCAATGGTGAAGCAAAATCACATGCCGTCGGCTTAAAGAAACCGAATGCCTGGGGTTTATATGATATGCATGGAAATGTGGCCGAATGGACTTACGATCAGTATCAGGAGGATTTTTATAAGACGCTTGCCGGAAAACCTGCCCTTAATCCTGTGGCGGTCCCAACCAAATTATACGCCCATGTGATCCGCGGGGGCTCTTACGAAGACGCAGCACCTGAGTTAAGGTCAGCGGCCCGTCTGGCCTCTGACCCCCAATGGAAACAAATAGACCCCCAGATCCCAAAGAGCAACTGGTGGTTTCCTGAAGCCCCCTTTATCGGGATCCGTTTGGTACGGCCTGTGAAAACCCCTTCCAAATCGGAAATTGATGCTTATTACAACCAACCTCCAATCGCAGATTACTAAAATATAAACCTAAATAACTAAAGAAAATGAACCGTAAAAACCTACGCGATAAGCGCAGAGAATTTCTTAAAACCTCCGCTTTGATCAGCGGCGGCGTGCTGTTAAATGGCTATTCCTGGGCAGCAGGTGCACACAATTCTGTAGATGACACCATTAAGATTGCTTTAATAGGCTGTGGCGGCCGCGGAGCAGGTGCTGCCGCACAGGCATTAAGTACCAAACAAAATGTAAAACTGGTGGCCATGGCCGATGCTTTTCAGGATAGGCTTGAGGATACCTATAAAGGGCTTACCGGTAAATATGCCGGTAAGGTGGATGTGCCCCAGGACCGTAAGTTTGTCGGCTTTGAGGGCTATCAAAAGGCGATCGCCCTGGCCGATGTAGTGTTGCTGTGCACGCCTCCCGGGTTCAGGCCAATGCATTTTGCAGAAGCTGTGAAGCAAGGTAAACATGTATTTATGGAAAAGCCGGTCGCAGTGGATCCTGCTGGTATCCGCAATGTATTGGCTACCGCCCAGATCGCTAAACAAAAGAAACTAAATGTCGTCGTTGGTTTGCAACGCCGCTATCAGAACAATTACCGGGAGGTGATCAAAAGAATTCAGGATGGCGCCATTGGTGATGTAGTCTCCGGACAGGTGTACTGGAACAGCGGGGGCGTATGGGTACGGCCACGTCAAGCCGGACAAACGGAAATGGAATATCAAATGCGCAACTGGTATTATTTCAACTGGCTGTGCGGGGATCATATCGTAGAGCAACATGTGCATAATATCGATGTGGCCAACTGGATCAAAGGTAAATATCCTGTATCTATCCAGGGGACGGGCAGTCGTGCTTTAAGGACTGGTAAAGAGTATGGAGAGATCTTTGATAACTTCTCTGTGGAACTTACTTACGATGATGGGGCGGTGATTTATAGCCAAGCCCGCCATTTTGAGGGTACAGCCAACCGTGTGGACGAGACTTTCCAGGGTACCAAAGGGCGAACTTATCTTTCGGCCAACAACAGCGGGATCTTATGGGACAGCAAAGGCAATGAGATTTATAACCATAATAAGAAAGGAAATCCCAATCCATATCAGACGGAACATGATGAGCTTTTTGATGCAGTTGCCAAAAGGGAATATAAATTAGACAATACGGAGTATGGTGCATACAGTTGTCTGACCGCTATATTGGGTAGATATGCTACTTATAGTGCTCAGGTAATCAAGTGGGATGATGCCTTGAAACTGGATACCAGCCTGATGCCGGACAAATTAAGCTGGGATGCGCTGCCTAAAGTATTGCCAGATGCATCCGGAAATTATCCTCATGCGATACCGGGTCAGACTAAGTTCGTATAAAAGATGTTCTTCTTAGTCCATCTGCTCTATTTTCTGTTGTTTCTTCCTCAAAAACAACTGAAGGAATATAAGATTCATGGCTTTGCGCAGGGAACGGATTATTCTATTCGTTACTTTGCCGGAGATAGCGCGGTCACCAAGGCTTCTATAGACAGTATTCTTATGGTGATCGATTCATCGATGTCTTTATACAAACCTTATTCCCTGATCAGCCTGTTCAACGCAGGCAAGGGAGAGGTAGCGCTGGACGCACATTTTTTGAAGGTGGCTCAGAAATCATTTGAGATTTATCGGGCAACGGAAGGAAAATTTGATATTACCGTAAAACCCCTGGTGCAGGCATGGGGATTCGGCCCAAAAAAAGAAGGTTCATTACCAGACAGTGCCCGGATCAGGGAATTGCTGAAATGTGTTGGGATGAACGGTCTCTCGTTGAAGGATGGGGTGCTGAACAAAAAGGATCCATGTATACAAATCGATCTAAACGGAATCGCCCAGGGCTATAGTGTAGATGTACTGGCCGATTTCATGGAGAAAAGAGGCTTGAAATATTATGTAGTTGAATTGGGCGGGGAACTTCGGGTCAAAGGCCCGAAGCCTGATGGAAAGCCCATGCGCATTGGCATTGAGGGCCCTGCATTAAATGCCATGGCCCAGCCGGAGATCAGACATGTTATGGCCATTAATGACGGTGCAGTCACTACCTCAGGTAATTACAGGAAGTATTTTGACAATGGTTCCAAAAAGATCACACATCTGATTGATCCTAAAACAGGCTATCCGATAGACAATGAATTGATCAGTGTCACACTTTATGCTAAGGATGCCTTGACGGCTGATGGATATGACAACGCCATTATGGCCATGGGCCTGAACAATGGTTTACACTTTGTGGAATCAAGAAAAGATATGGAAGCCTACCTGATTTACAAGAAAGCTGATGGAAGTATCGCGGATACATTGACAACCGGTTTTCGCAAAATGATGGTTGCAGATTAGCCGTAGGTACCGGAACAGTTTATTAAAAGAAATTGAATATGAAGAGAAGTGAGTTTTTACAAAATAGTTTTTTAGCTACCGGTGCGCTGGTAGCAGGGACCGGTCTGAATGCGATGGCTTCGGGCCCTGCTGTAAAAGGAGGCAGTGCGGATGTATTAAACAAACCGGGTAAGACCTTCAATATGGATTATGCGCCACATGCGGGGATGTTTAAGAGCCATGCAGGTGACAATTTTCTGGACCAGATCCAGTTTATGTACGATCAGGGTTTTCGTTCTATCGAAGACAACGGCTTTTTGAAACGGTCTACTGAAGAACAGACCAAAATAGGGGAGCTGCTGGCCAAGCTTGGTATGCGCATGGGTGTGTTTGTCGTAGATAGCGGCTATAACACTAAAGTATCCTTCACAACAGGCAAAAAGGAATTTAAGGATGCATTTGTAGATGCTTGTCATCGCTCGGTAGAAGCCGCTAAACGCTGCAATGCAAAATGGCTTACCGTAGTTCCGGGCAACTACGAGCGCAAATTGCCTTATGGCAATCAGTTTGCGAATGTAATTGATGTGATGCGGGCAGGAGCAGAAATCTTTGAACCCCATGGCTTGATCATGGTTTTAGAAACATTAAGCGATACGCCGGAGTTGTTTTTACAGCAGACACATGAAACTTATGCGGTATGTAAAGCCGTGCAAAGTCCGTCCTGCAAGATCCTATATGACATCTATCACATGCAGAAAACGGAAGGGCAGCTGATCGTCAATATAGACCGTTGCTGGGACGAGATCGCTTATGTCCAAATCGGTGACAATCCCGGCAGGAAAGAACCAACTACCGGAGAGATCAACTATAAAAATGTTTTTAAACACCTGTATAACAAAGGCTATAAAGGTGTGATGGGTATGGAACATGGCAATTCCCTACCTGGTAAAGAAGGGGAGTTGAGGGTGATCCAGGCCTACAGAGAATGTGATAGTTTTATTTGATAAACAGTAGAAAGGTCAACTAAAATAAAAGGAGCTGGGATTTTGGTACTTTAAACAGGCTGGAATCCAGCTCTATTCTTTTTTCATTGAGGTGATTGAGCCGGCAATGCAGCTTAAAACTGTCATTAATAAGTTTGGCGATGTTTCCTTCCCCGCGCATGCGATCCCCAAACCTGCTGTCATTTACGTGTCCGCCATGACAGGACTGTATCATATGCCATACTTTTTCGAACCGGTCGGGATAGTTTTTGCGCAGCCAGTCTTCAAATATTCCTCCAATTGCGCCGTTGAGCCTTACGATGGTATAGCCTGCCGATATCGCGCCGCAGTCAGCTACTCTTTTGAGTATGGCAGGGATCTCGTGGTCGCTCAGTCCGGGTACAAGCGGTGCCACCATAACCCCCATAGGAATGCCTGCCTTACTGAGCTCTTCTACAATTTTTAAGCGTTGTTTGGCTGTAGTGGTGCGGGGTTCCATTTTGGCGCGCAATTGCTCATTGAGGCTGTTGATGGACACATAAACCATAATCAACTTGTGTTTCGCCATTTCCTGCAGGACGTCGGTATCTCTTAAGATCAGGGCGTTTTTGGTGATCATACCAATGGGCTGCCTGTGTGCAAGGGCGATCTCCAGCAATTCACGTGTGATGCCAAACTTTCTTTCCGCAGACTGATAACAATCGGTGTTGCCTGATAAGGAAATGACATCTGCTTTCCAGCCTTTGCGGCCAAGAAACTTCTTAAACAGTTCAGGCGCATCTTTTTTCACAATGATCTTCCGCTCAAAGTCCAGTCCGGCACTAAAACCCCAGTATTCATGGGTATTTCGTGCATAGCAGTAAGTACAACCATGCTCACAGCCCTGGTATGGATTTAGAGAATAGAGCATGCCCACATCCGGGCTCTCTACTTTATTAACTATGGATTTAGACTTTCCGTAGATGAATTTTGTTCTGATATCGTCGTTCTCCCAGTCGTCTATCCCTTCTGCATGTTCCTGTACATATTTGTCCTTTAGGAATTTATTGTGCGTATTGATCTGTGCACCTCTTCCTTTAAAATAGTTCTCCGCCAGTTCACTTTCTAAGTTCATTAGTTGAAATTACTAATATATTTAGTAAAACGCAAATGTTTTGAAATTATTTTGTACTGATTACATAATCCAATGGGACTGTATCAGCCATCTTTTCATAGGCCCAAATGCCTTCCTGCAATACCGACCTTGGATTATAAAAATTTCCGTTTCTGGAAAAAAGCACAGGACCACTGACGATATTAACCACAGAAATCTGATGATTTTTAATGCTGGGCGGACGCGCCACATATAACCCAGAGAAGTTGGTGTATTCATCCGTCTCTTTTTCCCTGGTGTTAATTACATAGAGGGCATCCTTAAAGTTTATGCTTTTATAACCGTATTCCGCATCCTTTACCAGCGTGTCCACATTCACATGTCGCTGATCAATCGTATGGAAATATTTAGGCTTTTTTTTCATTTCCAGCCAATATTTGAGAGAGTCGGAAGGATTCGTTATTACCCCTGTAGCTGATTTGGAGTTTTTCCCCATCTCTCGCCGTATATTGCTTTGTATAACACTGTCAGACGGCCTTGCAGAATTTTCTATGCGGATTCTTTTGTGAATGATGAAACCTTCTTCTTTTGTACGATTGTTGTATAATGCCCTAAAGAAGTGTTCATTGGAACCTAAGTAAGCAATTTCACGCCTGGCCCGCCACTTTTTTCTCGTTGAGGCAGAGCCTTTCATATCTTCATAAGTAGAGTGGCCCAGATAGATGATCTGATTGCTGTTGTAGTTGTGTTCAAAATATTCCAGCAAATATCTTATTTTGTAACCGAGGGCACGGTTTTCTATAATCAGAAAATCATTGGCTGTCACCTTTAGGGTATTGGTTCTTTTATCGTATTCAGGCTGGAGTACTTCGGTGTTCAGGACTTTACATTTTGCAGCGTTCGGAGTGGTACCCAGGAAAAACTTCAAAAATCTATTGATATTGTACAGCCGTTCCGGGTCAGCATGGATCACCACTTCATCAAGCTGTACGGTTTTTTCAATGAGTTTGATGTCCATTGCTACCGGCTTATTGGTGATGCTGATATTTTTGGTGAAAGGCAGGAATCCCGTCAGCTGTACAAGAATATCATATTTGCCGGGCGCCAGGTTTTTTAGCTCAAATTTCCCTTCCGTATTGGTCGTTGTTGCAAATTTATAACCACTGATGTATACCGCTGCACCAGGCAAAGGCAAAGCCTTATCATCTGTGATCACACCTGTTAGAGAATATAAATTTTGTGTATATGCGGCTGTATTCAATACATACAGAATGAGGAAGATGTAAATAGTTCGGAGCATAAAATAAAGATAAAGGATTACAGCAGCCCGTCAAAATGAATAATCCAATACATTCATGTGCAAGAATAATTTTTCTTCGCTCTTTTTTCTGTATTTTTATATTGTATTTAGTTCTAAAACACCCCTTGTGAATGATTAAAACTATTCCCAATATTCAGGTATTTGCTCCGCATCAGGCATTGCAGGATTATGTACAGAATTACAGTTATTTCTGCTTTGGTGCAGATGTAGACCCGATGTCAGCCCTTGATATGTACCCGGCAGAATTTACTCAGTTGTCGTTTGTTTTGGATGAATATCATCAGTTCCGGGAATCTGGTGTGGAGAGGGTAGACGGCTATCCGCTTTGCTTCGTAGGGTTGTTGGATCAGGGCAGGAGCTTTGATCTTTTTCCAAAAAAGGTCGTTCAGATATTGTTTAAGCCATATGGTGCGTTCAAGCTGTTTGGGATACCGCAACGGTACTTTTGCAACCAGGGCACAGATGTGCAACTCTTGTTTGCTGACACCAAAAGCCTGACAGAACAGCTTAGAGAGGTTGCGGACTCGCCTTTTAAGGCCATTTCCTTATTGGAGGCCTGGCTGCTGAAGCGGCTAACTCTGGCTGTGAAAAATGATGTCAATGGTGTTGCTTACGCATGTGCGCAAATCCAAAAAGACCTGGGAATGGTCCGCATCGAAGAACTTTGCCGTAAAGTAGGTATGTCTACCACCACTATGGGGGAGCAATTCAGGGAAAAGGTCGGTTTTTCTCCGAAGACTTTCAGCCGTATTGTTCGTTTCAACAATATCCACAATTATATCAGTCAAAACCATGCTGTCAACTGGCAGGAGTTGGTATATACTTTTGGTTTCTTTGATCAAAATCATTTCATTAAAGAATTCAAACACTTTTACGGTTGTACTCCGTCTCAGTGGCATTCCCGTCAGAATACAGATAAGTAAATTTAAATCCGTCGATTTTTACTATGCCTGGGTGGTTCAAGCCCCTACCTTCGGGTAATTTCTTGTTTAGCTTGAAAAATCAACCATCTACCTATGAAAACACATTACTTAATGATTATGCTAATGACCTTTGGCGTGCTGTTCAGTTCATGCACAGAACAAGGGTTAACTGGCCCTGAAGGACCGTCTGGCGCCCAGGGGGCAACCGGCACTACAGGGCCTAAAGGCGATACCGGTGCTGTAGGGCCTGCCGGCAAGAACGGCAGCGTTATCTATAGCGGAAACGGAATTCCCGCATTGACCACCGGTACTTCTGGTGATTATTACCTGGATCGTTCGACCGGCAATTTATACGGCCCTAAAGCAGACTCAGGCTGGGGTACTCCCTTGATGCTCACAGGAGCCGCGGGTATGCAGGGAGCCACGGGAGCCACCGGGGCCACCGGCAATAACGGTTCTGCAGGCGCAACTGGTGCTACAGGTACCCGCGGAACACCCGGATCTACAGGTGCCACAGGTTTAACCGGTGCGACCGGAAGTCCGGGAGCAACAGGTATGCCCGGTGCCACAGGTACCGGCGGTACGGGTGGCAATGGCAGTCAGATATTAAGTGGCAATGTGGCGCCTGCTTCCTCACTCGGCAATGCCGGGGACTATTACCTCAACAAATCAACTTATGAACTGTACGGACCAAAAGACGCCTCCGGATGGGGCGTTCCTATCGTATTGCGCGGTGCAGATGGTACAGGCAGCAGCACGAGTGTAACCGCGCTCGAAACCGCTGACAATGTCACCTTCGAATGGATTTATGAAGGAAATAACCGGGTCTTACGGAAACAAGGTACACAAGTCAACGATACCAGTACTGTATTCAATATACCGGCCGGAAATTTCGAAGCCGTTAAAAATGGTATTGTACTCGTCTATATGCGCAGCAATTCATCGGGCGGAAGCTACAGCTGGAAGCAACTGAACTACACAGATATCAGCATGGGCTTCAGTGTCCATTATCGCTACCTGCTTAGAATCAACCCTACAAATGCCAGGATGAGGATCATACACAATGTAAATACCGATTACACGCCTTTGCCGGTCGATAAGATCAGGGTCGTTATCGCTCCTTCTACTGCTACCGGCAGCTTAAGCAGCCAGAATCCCAACAATGGGCCCATGCTCCAAACCATGCAAAAGCTTCGCTTGCAAGACAAAGATTTTAAGGAATTATAGTGTATGAATCAGGTTGTCTGAAAAGACACTCTGATTCTTCCGCAATTGCTAATCAACTCCTATGAAGAAGTTCTACACTTTATACTTTTTGTTGCTATCTGGAATAACGCATGTCGTCGCACAGGATCTTGGTCAACTTGCTAAACAGAAGCCGTTTGCGCTCAACGGAACCTTGGCCCTTGGTTTAGGTACCTACAATTCCAGCGGAATTCCAGCCCGGCAGCGTGCGTTCTCCTATCTGTTTAGCGGCGCGCCTACACTTTCTATTTATGGTGTCTCCTTTCCTTTTAGTGTAGTCGTGAGCGATCAGCAACGCGGCTTCCGTCAGCCTTTCAACCAGTATGGCATTAGTCCCACTTACAAATGGGCTACCGTTCATGCGGGCTGGCAGAGCATCCATTTTTCACCATTCACTCTGGCCGGTCACACATTTCTGGGTGGTGGGGTCGAGGTAAACCCCGGAAAGCTACGTTTTGGAATGGTATACGGGCGATTTAATAAAGCCATTGAAGAAGATTCTTCGCAGTCTTCGCTGTTTGCCCAAACACCTGCTTACAGGCGTACCGGCTACAGTGCCAGGCTTGGTTTGGGGTCTGAGCGCAATCATGTAGACCTGATCATACTCAACGCCAAAGATGATGAGACTTCTATTGCCCGTCCGGTATCTTCAGATTTCATTAGGCCTGCCGAAAATCTTGTGCTGGGTATTTCCACAAAATTCACTTTCTGGAAACGAATCCTGTTTGATCTGGATGTGTCAGGAAGCATTTATACCAATAATAAGTTGTCGGATACCATCTCCAATATTCAGTTGAAAGAAATTGCCTATATCCGGAAATTTGTGACACTCAATACCTCCACCCAGCTGCTTACCGCAGGCCAGACCAGCCTCGGCTATCAGGCAGATACCTACAATTTCCTGTTCCGATACCGCAGAATAGATCCCGATTACAAGTCGATGGGCGCTTATTATTTTGAGACAGACGTTCAGAATTATACTACTGAAGGCGGGATCAGGCTATGGAAAAATCAATTGCAAGTCAACGCCAGCGCGGGTTTCCAGACAGATAATGTACTAAAGGATAAATCTTATCAGTCCAACCGAAAGATCGGTTCCCTGAACTTGTCGTTCAACAAACAGAAATATGGCTTTGATCTGCGCTATTCCAATTACGGGATCACTCAAGACCGGGGGCTCAACCCGATTATAGATACCCTGCGCGTGGCGCGGACCAATCACAACCTCAACGCCATGCTGCGCTACAGCGCAATCACCGAAAGCCTGTCGCAAAGCTTGATCCTCGTCGGTAATATCCAGTCGCTTGTAGACCTCAACCGCTTCACTTCTGCACAGAACAAGTCGAACAGCAAAACGGCCAACTTATCCTATCAGTTAGGCTTCCCGCCGCATGCGTTAGGTATCAATGCCAATATCAATTATACGATCGCCGATGTTTCTTTCGGAAGAACAGTGTTTTACGGGCCTACATTGGGGATAGATAAACAGTTTGTCAATAGTAAATACGGGCTGAATGCTTCCGTCAGCTACCAGCAACAGCAAAATAACAACATGAATGCCGGCAACGTTTGGAACGGCAACCTTAACGGATCCTACCGGATCAGCAAAAGAAATGCAGCGGGGCTGTCCCTGAATTATCTGAAGAGCAATTCCAAAGACCCCACATTGCCTTCCTTCAACGAGTTGAGAAGCAGCCTAAACCTCAGTCATTCCTTCTAACTTCTAAAGCAAAACCTATGAATAAGTTATACACCCTTTTATTACTTGCTTTGGTTGGTCTGAGTAAAACTGGCTTTACCCAGGTTACCCAATCCGTGAATATCTCTGTCGCCATCACGCCTCCCTATAGTCCCTTTTATTCCGATTATTCAGGTGCAAATGCGGCGAAGGTCTTGCTGACGGTGCAAAATCTAAGCAGTACCCAGAAAACCATCAAACTGGCCGGGCAGCTTAACGGCAATAATGGCATCCGCATCACCACGAAATCCAATTATGTGCCTTTGCAGCCTATATTGCTCAATCCTAATGAAACTAAACTGCTGAATGGTTTGGCATTGAAGGATATTTTCGATCTTAATACTTTAAATGTTTACGGCGTAGACAAAGCCAAAATTGTTCAGACAGCCCGATTACCGGAAGGAAATTATACCTTCTGCATCCAGGCGCAGGATTATAATACCAGTCAGCTCCTGTCTTCGTCTGCGCCCCTGGGCTGTACCAATATCTCTATAGCGTATCCAGATGCGCCAATATTGATCAATCCGCTGCCCAACATGGAGATCTGGTCTACACAGCCACAAAGTGTCGTGTTCAACTGGATGAATGCCGGCTTTGTGCCTATGGGTACGCAATATCTTATGCAGGTAGCCGAAATGCCTGCAGCTCCAGCCGATCCCAATCAGGTACTCAATGCTACGTCATTTCCTTATGTCCAGAAGACGCTGAGCAGCACATCCTATGTATTGTCCCCCGCCGATCCACCCCTGAAAATTGGAAAACGTTATGCCTGGCGGGTCAAAGCCTCTGATCCCTCCGGACGGGTGGTCTTTAAAAACAACGGGCTGAGCCAGGCCAGTATTTTTATCTATCAAGCCCCGCAGATTACTTTAGCTGCCCCCGTGCTGATCACTCCTAAAAACAATATCGCTTATCAGCAGCTGGTCAATATTTCAGGCATGCTCGCACAGCCTGAACTGAATTTTAAATGGGACGCAGCGTATCCTGCAGATTTAAAAATCAACTACCGGGTCAAAATAGCCAGATTGGATAAGGAAGACTCAAATCCTGCGGCCCTGTTTGCCAACAATTCCAAGCTGCTTGTCGACGATGTCTTGACCAAACAGGAATATAGATTACTGGACGTGTCCGAAATGGCCCAAAATCCCATGATGAATAAGCCTATCCAAATCGGTACCGGAATCGGCAGGGCAAGGCTGGAGCCAGGTGCCCGTTATGCCGTGCAGGTCGTGTCCAGTGGCAAAGACCTGCAGGGACGCGACATTATTTTCAATAATTTTGGACAGAGCAACATCAGTGTGTTTACCTACGAAGCTGCGGTTGTGAAGCCGAAGCCTGATGATAAAGCGAACTACACCATCGTTACAGGCCGTCTTTTTTACCGCTTCAAGAAAGAAAACGAACAGCCGGTTAATACCAGTTTTCAGTTTCCGCCTGACCTGGTTACCAAAAAAACAGGCAATATCTCTCTGCTGGTAAAAAATACAGCCCCTCTTCCTGATTTTATTTGTCACAATATGTTCAGTAAAGGGAGCGACGCCCGGCCGCTTAAAAACGCCAAAATAAAGCTGGTCTATGCATTCCTGACCTCAACGGTCGCCAATCCTACGCAATACAGTCAGCTGAAAAGTTTCGACGTAGAGAATCAGGCTGTATCTCAGCTCGGTACCCAGGCTAGCGATTTCCCGATCGAAAACCGCCCGGATGTGATCGTTGGCAGTGGCACTACGGATGAGAATGGTAATTTCTCTATTTCTTTTCTGAACGATAAGAAAATAGGTTTGATCAGAGATTTAACCTCTTCCCGGGAGTACGGTGCCATTCGCATCGCTGTTGATGAAGATAAATATGGCAGTCCTGACCTGATCATATTTCCTCAAAAAGGAAAAACGGTCCATTTGCCCGAGGAGGTGGTGTTCCCGCCGTCTTATACGCTGGAAGTAACGGTCAAAACCGATTCTAAGATCGTGGATCAGGTCTTACAGCCAGGGGCGGTTGTGGCAGGTTACCCGATACAGCTTAGCGTGCTCAGGGACAATTATCCTTCTGCTGCCAATTACCCGGCGGAATCCAATATTGAAAGTTATACTGCGCTGGATCAGGAGATTAAGGGGCAGGCGACCAAGGTGTTGGATGTAGGTAAAACCGATGAAAAGGGGCAATATTTATTTAGAAATCTGTTGACACCTTATTTTTTCTCTAATAAATTATCTGATCAAAAGTTTGTGCAGGCAATGGAGCAGGAAATAGAAGGTAACCTGGTATATGAGACCCAAACGGTTTCCATAACCGGAGACATATGCAACAATTGTCCGGTCACCTATGCCAATTACAAACTCAGCAGAAGAAATTCCGTACTCAAAGTGGGCCTGGTCAAGCGCAGTGTAACGATACAGCCTAAAAATCCGCAGATCTATTTGCGCGCCGTTGCCCTGCAAAATGGCATTACCAAGGGGATTCCCTATGCCGATGTGAAAATATCTACGTACGAGAAAAGTAACAGTTTGTTTGCCTCTGATACGGAGTATTTCAAGACCGACGAGAACGGCTATCTTCATATTCCTCACTTGTTGATAAAAACTGAAAAGCAGGGCAGTCAAACCAAAATGACTGGCCCTTTCAGGAGCATTACCCTGATGAAAGCTGGTTACACCGATCTTTCCGTAGCGAAAAAGCAGTTGATCGCATTTGGGGAGCGCTTTCCCGCGCAGGTAGAACACATCATGACCGGTGGGGGCCGCATCGTTGGTCAGGTCGTCAATGAAAAAGGTGAGCCGGTTGTGAGCTATATACGCGTAGGCAAAGGTCCATACATCAAAACAGCCAGCAACGGCTGGTACGATGTACAGGACTGCGCCAGGGGATGGAATTGGATCGATGTCGTTCCCTGTGTGGACAACTACTTTTCGGAACTCCTCTATAAGGAGATCGGGGATCCTACGATCATTAGCAATGAGAACGGGATTGCCAGTACCAAAACAGTATTAAAAGAAAAACTCCACCGAGTGCAGTTTAAAGTGGTCGATGAAAATGGAAAACCAGTCGGACAAAGTTGTACCACAGTAGGCACCAACCTCAGCAGCTGTTATCCGAGCAATACGTATACCGGACTGACGAACCTGATCGCCATCGCCAGCCCCGCAAATGAATTCCGTGTGCGTACAGAAGCTGCCGGGTATGTCACGCACGATGACTATTATTCTATTCCGATCAAAAAGAGTCCGATCACAATCACCATTACGCTTAAGCGCGGACAAACGATCAGCGGACTCGTGGTCGATGCCAAAACCAATCAGCCTATTGCCGGTGCCAGGGTGTACACCGTGACCGGTACCAATGAAGATGGTGAGGTCCAGACCCAGACCTTCACCGGTGCTGATGGCAAATATACCTTAAGCGGTGTTCAGGATCCAAAAGTATGGCTGGCTTTTGCGCAATATTACAGCGGTTTGCCGGTGAAGGTATATGCGGTAAAAAGCGGCGACAAGAGTTACCTTCGACAGGAAAATTCAGTTACAGGCCTGAATGGTGTCGGAACAGCAAATTTTAAACTCAGCGCCATGCAGGCTAAAGGTGAATTGTGGGGGCTTCCGGTGGAGGTAAATACCGCCGTGCAAAGAGGGCAGTCGACCCTGATCAGCGGATCTTTTGTCAAGCTTCCTTCGTCGGCCACACTCAAACTTGCCCAGGCCAACGCCGTCCTGCCATTTAGGGATGTGGAGGTCACTTTCAAAAGCGCTGCCTTGTCCGGTTTTTCCGGGGCACTGGACGCGCCGGGGTCCATGGTGCCTGTGGCGAGTACGATCGACCTGGAGACTACAGCCCTCAAAATGACTGCCTATGGGCAGTACGCCTGCGAGGCCATCGGCACGATCACAGAAAATACGGTAAAAAAGCTGACCGTAAGTCCCGTAAACGGTTGTGGTGCCGTCAATGGATACCTCAGTTCGGAGCTCGCCGCATTTAATTTCAGTTACAATTATACGGGCAAATTCCTGCTCAACACAGGCATACGTGTCCCAGGCAAACCAAGGCAACCGCAACCCTTAATCGGTGCAGCCAATTGCCCGGTATCGAAAGATAAGTTTACGTTGGAAGCCCTGTACGGCAAGAGTAGTTTTAAAATCCATGAATTTGAAGCCCGGATGAATGGGGGCAGCTTTGATAAAGACGGCTTCCTCATCAATGCAGACGTGACTACGAAGATTCCTCTGCTTAGCGTAGACCGGCTTCCGGCCGGACAAATTAAAGTCAGGCAAAACGACATCCTTTGGACCGAATACACCGGCGATTTGAGTCTTCCGCTCGAAACCTGGTCGATCAAGGGCAAGGGCCTGCGGTATGACATCAACCAGGGCGGGTTCAGGGTATTGGAAGGACGACTCCTTACCGATTTGCCTCAGGTGCCTTTAAAGGACCTGATCATTCGGCCAACAGCGATTGATCTCGGCGCCAACGCCTTTTCAGGTGCAGAACAACTGACCCTGGGCGCTGTCACCCCGTTAAAACTAAATACCAATACCAAGCTGGCGCTGACCTATGATGCGGCGGCCCCGTTTGATCAGAAACCCCATTACCGGATCAACATTAGCAATCCTTCTAAAACGGCGGCTTACATCAGCAAAATCCCCGGACTAAACCCAGGCTCGGAGATCAAAATCGGGATCATCAGTGCCTATAGCGATGGCAAACACAAAACGGTAAATGTAACGCCGGCCAAATACAGGTTTTTTGATGTGGTCTCTCAGGAGGTAACCGGTATCGAAGTCGGAGATTCTTATTTCACACTGATTGGCAATACTGACCTGGAAATGCCAGGGGCGAACAACAATATCACCGGCCGCTTCAGGTATTACAAAGATGCCAAAGACCCTTTGCGCGATGAGAACAATGTGGTCTGTCAGGTAGAAAAGCTACAGACCGATGTGGAAATGCCGGGCAAGGTGAAGTTTAATGGCATAAGCTATACGTTAAAAAAAGGTGAGCTGGTCGTCAAAGGCGAATTGCTGATGTACAAAAACAGCATTGCCGATGCGGTCAAATTACCGGGCATCATCACCAAAACCCCCTCACTGACCAAAATGGATATCCCTGATCAGTCAGCTTTCAAGGTTGGCGATTCCGGAAATGGAAGGCTGGTTATTCAATCCGGAGCTGGCAATAAGGTAGAAGGCAAAGACTGGACGTTGGTGAAATTCACGGCCAAGCCAACAGGTTTTGCGGTAGGCGGAAAAGAAACACTTAGAGCGGGCAACGACCTCATTGATTTTTTAGTTGCTGGAGCGATTTCAAACGATGAAAAATCCGGTAAGCAAATTGCTGTTGACGGGATACAAACTCCTTTCGGGGGCATCAAAATAACGCTTGACTTTGAGAAAAAGATCTTACAGGGTACACTCACGCTCGTGTCTGCCAACATTGCTCTCGGTCCGGTGATCATACAGGATGGAACCGTCGATATGCAGATTGATGGTAAGGGCTTTATCATGGTCGGTGCAATTACCAATGCGCAACTCGGTATACCTTTGCTGGATGGTTTCAAGAGCGGCATAGCCCTGGGCTATTATGCGGGGCCATTGCCTTCTTATATGAAAAGCAACCTCCTCAATGTCAGCCTATACAGCAAACTGCCGGGCATGGATGCCGGCTTAAAAGGCTTTTATGTCAATGTGATGAAGAGCCTGGGCAAGGAGGTTCTGCCAAAGCTGCCGGGTCCAAGTTTGCAGGACATTCCAGTCGTAGGTTCGTTTGTGCCGGTCTTTGACTTTTCTGCGGGGGTAGATCTGCAGACTACGCTCAACTTCATGGAGAAACCACTGATTCTGGTGCGCGGACAGGCATTTGCACAGGCCTCCTACCTTTACAACGTAGCGGATGTATGCCTCGTCGGCCTGGCTGCAGGGGCCGATGGAAACTTCCAGCTGGCTTATGAGAACGGTGCCCTGACCGGCTTCATTGGATTTGGTATCAATGGTACGCTCATCTATTGCGTGGGTTCGGCCAATCTTGGTCTGGACCTGAAACTGGAGAAAACGCCTACCGATTTTAAACCATCTGTATCCTTAAAATAATGATGTATGAAGACTAATCATTTGAACCATATGGCTATGACAGCTCTGAAAAATATACTTCTGACCGCGTTCTTCTGCTTTTACATGGTGCCCTTAGTGGCACAGCAAAAGCCTGTAGCGGCACCCAATAGCACCTTTACAGCGGCTTATGATGGAGGCGATATCGCAATCAGCTACACCCCCTCGAGGTCAAGTGGACTGGATAGTTTGTCGGTATCGCTCTACCGCAAAGGCGCAAAACAGGAAGACCTGTTGAAAAGCGGGATAAAAATCCCTGCCAACCGGAAGTGGATGTTTGCCGATACTACGGTAAGGACACAGCGTGGTGTCTATGAGTACCGCCTTGTCGTCCGTACCGATACCATTCTACTGGCTGAAGAAATCGCCTGGGGTTATGCCTATCCGCCGGATGCGCGTCCCGTCGCAGGTGTTTTCCAGGCCTTAAAAGCGAAGGACAGTAACAGTATCCGTCTGCGCTGGAGTATCGATAACAACTTTACCCTTAGGAATATGGTGCTGCAGCGCAGTCGCCAAAAAGAAGGTACATACACTTCCATCGCTACATTAGATGCTTCAGATACCAGTTATATCGATCAGGTAGATGATGCCAACGAACCTTTTTTCTATCGGCTGGATATGCATACGCTCAACAGCGGTGCGGTTTACCGTTCTGCCGCTATATTTGTCATCCCTGAATTTCCTATCGTGCCCCTGTCACCGGTTAATCTAAACGCAAAGCAAAGGGGCAAGTCGATCGAACTCAGCTGGGAAAGCATAGATGATCGGGCCACCGGCTTCTATGTAAAAAAACGTGCTGCAAATACAGGAGAATTTCTGCTTTCCTCTGCGCGTATTGCCAAAAACAGCAGCAACCGTTATCGGTACACCGATACATCCAGTACTTTAGTTGCGAATGGGATGTACCAGTATTTGGTGCTTGCAGAGAGCAATTCCTTTCACCAAAGCAAAACTTCTGATACAGTCACGTTATCCTATTCTGCTATTCGCCCTGTACTTTCCCCACCACAGGCATTGCAGATCATCAGTGCCAACGATACAACCTATAGCCTGGTATGGGAAGTCGACAGCCTTCGTATGAATGAAGTAACCGACTACGCGGTATACATTAAAACTAAAGGTAACCGGGAATTCAGACTGCTCGATAGTGGGGTAGTAGATGGCAGGCAAAACTATGCCACTATCCCTAGACCCGCAGATGGTTCTGCCTACCAGGTCAGATCAATTGCCGGGAGTGCTAAAAGCGCTTTTAGTCAGCCCTACATCTACAGCAATGCCTTTGAAAAACAGTTCGGCCCTATGTATCTTAAGGCAGGCATAATAGAGAACCAATTGTACGTAAAATGGCTGGAAAGCCCGGATGTTCCCGTCAAGGAATATCGTCTATACAGCTGGAACGGAAATACATTCATACTTTCGAATACCGTGGCTGCGGGAAACAACAATTGCATCGTCAGAAACTATATACCCGGACGACTGAACATATATCAGCTCCGGACTGTAGATACCAGTAATTTAGAAAGTACCGGCAGCAATATTTTGCAGGTGAATTAACCAACTTATATTTATATTTATTTCACCAATTAAAAAACAAAACTACCTATGAAAACACTATTCTCTATTCTCCTGGCGCTCGGCTTCATCTCGGGAGCGACTGCTCAAAATTGTGACCAGTATGTGTACATGACCAAAGGCAAAACCGTAAAATACAGTTCGGCCAATGCCAAAGGAAAAACGGTTTCGACTATGCAATATGCGGTCACCGCGAAATCCGGCAATAAGGCAACGGTACAGTCTAAAGTTTTTGACGACAAAGGCAAAGAGATCAGCAGTGCCGATGCAGAAATGTTCTGTCAGGGCAATGTGTTGAAGATTGATATGCGGAACCTAATGCCTTCAGGTGCAGGGAGCCAGTTTAAAGATATGACGGCCAAAGCGGATGTCTCTTTTCTGACCTATCCTGCTAAAATGCAGGCCGGACAGCAGTTGGAAGACGGCGATTTCAATATGCAGATGTTCAATAAAGATCAGAAAATGGCCGATATCGCTTTTAAGATTTCAGACCGTAAGGTGGAGGCCAGTGAAAGTGTGACTACCCCTGCCGGTACTTTTGACTGCTTCAAAATTACCTATATGGCATTTATGAAAACCACTACTTTCGGTATTGGTATTCCCATTACCATGAATATGACAGAGTGGTACGCACCCAAATTAGGTTTGTATGTGAAGTCGGCCGCGGCCAACAAAAGCGGCAAACCCATGAGCACGACCACTCTGGAAAGTATCAATTAGCCTTCAAGGCCCATTTTTTGCATTACAATATCGCTTACGCCTGTAGAAGAGTAACCTCCATCGTGAAATAAATTTTGCATGGTCACCATTCTGGTTAAGTCAGAAAACAAGGTAATGCAATAATCTGCACAAGATTCTGCATCTGCATTGCCCAATGGTGCGATGGCATCTGCATAATCAAAGAAATCTCCGAATCCTTTGATGCCAGTACCGGCAGTGGTTTTAGTTGGTGATTGTGAAACGGTGTTGATACGCACTTTCTTGTCTACACCGTAGTGGTAACCAAAGCTGCGGGCAATAGATTCCAGCATAGCCTTAATGTCAGCCATATCTGTATAAAAAGGATAAGTACGCTGTGCAGCCATGTAAGTTAAGGCCACCACACTGCCGCCTTCATTGATTGCATCCAGTTTCTTCGCTACAGCCAGCATTTTATGAAAAGACATGGCCGATACGTCGATCCCCTTCATAAAGTAATCGTAGTTGGATTCTGTATACGGGATTTTCTTGCGGATATTCACGCTCATACCGATTGAATGCAGTACAAAGTCAATTTTGCCGCCCAGTATTTCTTGCGATTGGGTAAATAAGTTCTCCAAGTCCTCTACATTCGTTGCATCAGCCGGCACGATCTGAGAATTTGTTTTTTCGGCAAGGCCATTGATCTCTCCCATACGCATGGCGATAGGGGCATTGGTCAATACAAATTCAGCACCCTCTTCATGCGCCTTTTCGGCCACTTTCCAGGCAATGGAGTTTTGATCTAATGCACCGGTAATGATGCCACGTTTACCTTTTAGTAAGTTATACATATCTTTTGTTTTTGTTCTTCTTCTTTAATTGATCGAAAGTAAGAAAAATATAAAAGATATGAGAAAGGGATGTGTAAAGAATTAATGGAGGCCCAAAAGTTCCTCTGCATTCTTCCTGGCCGAAGCACCAGGGGCTTTACCGCTAAGCATCTCTGCGATAGCCGATACCCTTTCTTCTGTTTTTAGTTTGCGGATGCCGGTGGTGGTCCGTTCGGTATCCTCATTTTTATAGACAAAGTAGTGGGCATCTCCCTTAGCTGCGATCTGTGGCAAATGGGTGATGCAGATCACCTGCATATTTTTTTCCAGGGCGCCGATCACCTGACCTACCTGTACGGCAGTCTCTCCGGATATGCCGGTATCGATCTCATCAAAAATCAGCGTGGGCAATGAAGTATGTTGCGCCATAATAGACTTGATGGCCAGCATCAAACGGGAAAGTTCACCGCCGGAAGCCACCTTGCCCACCGGTGCCGGTGCCTGTCCGCTATTGGCAGAAAAGAGCAGTGCAATCTGGTCTTTGCCATCTTTATTTAATTCCGCTGTAGTGGATTGTTCAATTTTGATCCGCGCATTGGGCATAGCCACTTGCTTCAGCAGTTCTGCCACTTGCTTTTCTGTCTGGCTGATGGATTGGCTGCGGTTAGCCGAAAGGGTGCCTGCCTGTGCTTCCAAAGAGACTCTGATCCCTGCAATCTCTTTTTCCAGGCGTTCCAGTTCCTCATCGCTGTGCATCAGATCGTTGAGGTTATTGCTCAACTGATCCTGGATATCCAGCAATTCTTTTATACTAGTCACCCGATGCTTCTGCTGCAGATTATAAATAAGATCCAGTCGGCCGCCTATTTCTTCAATCCTTGCTGGGTTGAAGGAAATACTTTCTTCAAAACGCTGGGTTTCCTGGGCTATGTCTTTCAGTTCAATTAGTGCCGACTTCAGCCGCTCATTCAAAGTTTCATAGGCCGGATCAAACTTTTCTATACTTTGCAGTTGCTGTACGGCTTCTTTTAAAACTGGCAAGACCGATGTTTCCTGTTCGCTAAGCAGGTTGAAGCTATTCAGCAGGCTTCGCTTGATGCTCTCTGCATTGTTGAGCAGTTGCAATTCCTTTTCCTGCTCTTCCTGTTCCCCGGTTTTTAGTGCGGCATTTTCGAGTTCGGTAAATAAGAACTGTTCGTAGTCCTGCCTGCTGCGTGCCTCAGCGGCTGCGGCTTGCATGGCCGCCAACTGTTGCTGTAGCTTCTTATAATGTTTATACTGATTTCGGTAATCCGATAGCAGGATCGTATGCCCCGCCAGTACGTCGACAACCGACAACTGAAAAGCGGGGTCACTCACTTCCAGGGTTGCATGCTGCGAATGGATGTCGATAAGCCTTTCGCCCAATTGCTTCATTACCGAAAGAGTAACCGGTGTATCGTTGATAAAAGATCTGGATTTTCCGTCTGTAGAGATTTCCCTCCTGAATATGCTTTCCTGTTGGAAATCGAGGTCCTGCTCTTCGAATGCACTGCGCAGATTTTCACCCAGGAGCATAAATAAACCTTCGATCACACACTTTTTATCCTGGTTGAAAAAGTACTTCGTCTCCGCACGCTGGCCCAATATCAGGGAAAGGGCACCCAGCATAATGGATTTACCTGCACCCGTTTCTCCGGTAATGATGTTGAGCCCCCTGTCCAGTTCCAGGTCTACACTATCTATTAAAGCGTAATTGCGAATCGTTAGTTTTTGCAGCATATCTGTGCAGCTAAATTATAAAAACTTCGCCGACATGCAATCGAATATTTTTAAGTTTCTTGACTTGCGCATACCGACGCTGCTCCTCTTTTCCTGACCTGCGCGTGTCTGCCCTGCAAGCGCTCGTCATCTCGACAATAGGAGAGATCCCTTGAACCTGCACAATCACGAGATCCCTCATTCTCGGGATGACGAATTAATATTGCCCGTTATTGGGAGGAAGTATAGTCGTGTAAGCACGTTGATTTGCGTTGCGTCATTGCGAGGAGGAACGACGAAGCAATCTCACATTGATTATTTCGATGAGATTGCTTCGTCGCTGTGTTTCCCTCGCAATGAAGAATAGTGTTTAGCTAATTTTCTATAACACAAGCGGTCATTATCTGATCGGTGTCGCAGGTGGAGCAGGCGCAATTGTAATAGCGGGCGTGATGGATATTGCTGGTTTTACGAATGCAAAAGGCAGCGTGACCACATCTGCATCTATTGCAGCTTTGACACTGGATACGGTCACAGCCAGATCCGTTTTGATCCCCTTCTTCCGTTTTAGCCTGTCCAGTTCTCTTTTTTGTTTTTCTTTAAGTTCCTTGTATTCTTTAGAATTTTGAAACTCCCTCAACTCCTCCATCTGTTTCCGAAATTCTTCCGAATTGACCCTTTTCTTTACATCTGATTCCATCCGGCGGAATTCTAAGGTATGCGCTTTAAATTCAGGCGAATTAAAATGGAACTTCATCTCTTTCAGATTCTTCTCTATGTCTTCCAGGTTTTTTTTCCATTCGGGTGACTTAAACTTTTGAGAAAGATCTTTGGCATTTTTCTCCATATCTTCAGCGAATTTCTTCCATTGAATAGAGTCGGCAGAGAAAGGCATGCGTTCGCTTGCAAATACCCGGAAGCGTACTTCTTTTTTAAGACTGTCTGGCATTTCCTTGATGGAACTGTATTCCTTTTCATCGCCTTTTGCATCGGTGACCACAATTTTGACCTTTGTTTTCTTTTTTGTGGTGTCCTGCCGTCTATCGGTCTTTGCAGCTGCAGTCATTTTTAGCGGGCTGATTTCCTTTATCGGAGCAGGAGTAGGCGTTGAGACCGTTTCAGTCGATTCTGTCCGGGTTTGTTGCGTTGTTTTTTCTGTTTTCATCGGACTCACCCAGGCCAGGGAGATAATGCTGGCCAATGTAAAAGTGATCGCCATCAGGCGCTGTTTGGTATTCATGTAATTCGTTTTCATGTCTGTTATTCTTTTAATACGTTGATACAAATGTTGGGTTTTGCCTGTCGCCGCAAGTGATAGCACAGGGGCGTCTTTATGTTTCAGTAACTCCAGTTTCAATAAAGCATGGGCATAGGTAAGGGGCGTACCGGTATGTTTGAGTACCAGGTCATCGCAGGCGTGTTCACGCTCTATATTAATCAGTTTGCCGCTGAGCCAGATAAATGGATTGAAGAACAAAACCGTTTCCATGACCGTTTTGGCCAGGTTAAATAAATAATCGTTCCGGCGGATGTGCGAAAGTTCATGGATCAATATGGCCTCTACCTGTTTGATCTCCAGGTGGGCAGCGAGGGCCAGGGGAAATAAGACTACGGGCTTGAAATAGCCGATCACCAGGGGCACATTTACTTTTTCAGACAAATAAAAGCCAATGGTCCGGCTGATCTTCATACTGTTTTTAATGGAAATAAATGCCAGCGCCCATTCCGCCGGGACATCGATCCTGCTGGCCTGTTTCAATTGCCTGATCTTCTGATAGCCGCTAAATAGAAGAATGCTTTGGATAATCAGTCCCAATGCATATATAGCAACAATGTAAGGAAAGAATAGTTCTGCAATACTACTCAGGTCGGGAGGCAGTTCAGCCAGATATTGTGCATAGAGCAGACCGGCAGGTGCTTTTGCTACCGATGAAACAACCACTTCAACCGGCAGATTAAACAAAGAGAAGAAAGTTACACAAAATCCCGTAAATATCAGGCAGAGTGCGCCGTAAGCCAGATTGTGTTTTAAGCGCGACTTCAATCTCGGAAAGAGTGTCACGACCAATAACAGTACGCCATAAATCAATGCGCCCTGCCATAATGAATGAAAAATGCTCCATCCTGTGGCTTTAATGAAATTGTTTAAAAGTGCTTCCATGGTTTATTTGTTGCTTAAATTGTCCAGGTATTTCTTTATCTCCTCCAGTTCTGCCTCACTTGCACTGTTGTTGCCCAGTGCCTGCATGACCAGGCGTGCCGCTGATCCGTTAAATACATTGTCAATCATTTTGTTAACCAGTTGCTGTTGGGTTTTCTCCTGATTGATCTTAGCGCTATAAATATGGGTTTTCGAAGAGGTGTCCCGGTCTACCAGACCTTTCTCATGCATGATCTGCATCAGTTTCAATGTAGAGGTATAGCCTACATCTTTACTCTTCTCTAAAATTTCATGTACTTCCCTCACTGTTGCCCGTCCTTTTTCCCAAAGGATTTGCAGGATTTCAAGTTCGCTTTCTGTCGGTTTTAAATGAGGGGTTGTTGCCATAATTCGTTGTACGAATAGTTTCGTATATCAAATGTACGAATGTATTCGTACATTCCAAATTATTTAACATTTTTTTACAGATTTGCTTTATTCGGGGGCATTGGTGTGCTTTTCGTCATTGCGAGAAACTCTTCGCGACGAAGCAATGACGAAAAGGGAGATACATGACGATAAGAGTGTGCATCATTAAGTGTCGCAATGACGAACAGTGAATACATGATAAAGAGTCGTAATTACAACAAGGGTAATGCAATTTCAAAAAGAACTAAGGAGTAGCCTTCAGACCTTCGTATTTATTCAGATTAGCGGGGTCGATCTCTGCCAGAAGATTATAAGCCTTGATCCGGTCTTGCGGATCGCCGCCAGCAAAAACATTCACCAATTCTTCAGCTTTAGTTGCGAAATACACATTTGGAAAGATAGAACCCAGCTTTTGCTTATCCATTTGCGCAAGCGCAGGCAGTAACGTCAACAGATTTTTCAATCCCTTGACCTTATTGTTTTGCATCTGGTCAAGACCATTGTAATGATAGTTATAAATAAAGACCCGCAACTCTGTAAAACTCTTGTTGAGTAGGTTTTCATTCAGCCAATAGCGGTTGCGCAATCCATCAATAGCCTTCCAGCCCTTATTACCGCCCGTTTGTGCGATGTTCAATATCGTTTGCGCTTTCTGGTAAAACCCTGTACCGCCCAGTTTATGGAAGCTGTCTTTGTCGAGTCCGACAATCGTATAGGCATAAAAGCTCAGCAAAGAACTTAAATTGGAAATAAAGTTTTGATCAGAAAAATCTACCGGCTGACCTGTGTTATACACAAAATCAAAATCTTTATCGCTGAGATTAAGGATGGTACTGTTGTACGAAGTGCCAAATACAGGTCTGCTGCTTTGGATCTGTGCCTCCGCTTTATAGCCGGCGGAACCATCCCAATCCGTTACAGTGATCACAAAATTACAGTCTATCCGTTCCTGCGGGAGATACGTTTCATTGCTCCATTTGTTGTTGTTCAGAAATTCCCTGATGGTCGTCTGCAGCAGTTCCAGGTTTTTTTTATCAATATTAGGAACAGTAGGGGCCATCACCTGCACCCTGGCATTGAGCTCCTGGGCAGAGACTTCGCTAAAAGCAAATAAGATCAGGCAGGTATACAACAGGATATTCTTCATTTTTAGCGCAGTTTTAAAATTTCATTGCAGATATCCACCGCTACTTCAGCTTTCGATTTGGTCTCAAAGACCTTCTTTTCTGAATGCGTATTAAAGATAGTAATTTTATTGGTGTCGGTCTTGAATCCGGCACCCGGATCGTTCAACGAATTTAAAACAATCAGGTCCAGATTTTTCCTGACCAGCTTTTGCATGGCATGCTGTTCTTCATGCTCGGTCTCTAATGCAAAGCCGATCAGCAACTGGTCTGCCCGCTTAGACTGTCCGAGTGTATACAGTATATCTACGGTTTTCTTCAGCTCGATGGTCAGGCCACCCTCCTGTTTTTTGATCTTCTGTCCGGCCACTTGCACCGGCGTATAATCCGCTACTGCAGCGCTCATGACAGTAATTTCCGCTTCCGGAAAATGTGCGAGGCATGCTTCCAGCATTTGAGCAGCAGAAACCACATCAATACGCTTTACAGTTTGCAGGCTCTTTGCTGTTGTCGGGCCAGTGATCAAGGTTACGTCAGCACCTAAAGTCGCCATGCGGTCTGCCAGTGCAAAACCCATTTTTCCGCTGGAATGGTTGCCGATAAAGCGCACGGGGTCTATGGCTTCATAGGTAGGACCGGCCGTCACCAAGACCTTTCGGTTCAGCAGGGACAGGTCTTTCCGGATCTCTGAAACCAAAAAATCCACGATCTCCTCAGGCTCTGCCAGGCGGCCTTGTCCCACCAATCCACTGGCCAGTTCGCCATCTTTAGGTTCGATGACCAGGTTGCCATAGCTGGAAATTTTTTCTATATTTTGCTTTGTGCTTTCATGTTTCCACATGTCGAGGTCCATGGCCGGCGCTACGACTACGGGACATTTAGCAGACAAGTATACTGCGGTCAACAGGTTGTCGCACAATCCGGAAGCCATTTTGGCCAGTGTATTCGCACTGAGCGGAGCGATAAGCACATAGTCTGCCCAAAGGCCCAGTTCAACATGATTGCTCCATACCCCTGTTTCTTCTTCGAAGTATTGGGTATAGACCGGGTTTTTAGAAAGTGTAGCAAGGGTGAGCGGGGTGATGAAATTCGCCCCGTCAGAAGTAAGGATAACCTTGACGTTTGCACCGGCTTTCACCAGCAGGCGGACCAGTACGGCCGACTTATATGCTGCGATGCTGCCGCAAACGCCAAGGATAATATTTTTGTTGTTGAGCATAGTTCTGTTCAAGCAAATATATGCAAGTTAATCCCTACGCTAAAATCTTATTGTTGCTCTTTAGCAGGATTTCTGTAGTACACTTTATCGTTCAGGAATTCATCGATGGCAATTAAGCTAGGCTTAGGCATGCGCTCGTAGTGTTTACTGATCTCTATTTGTTCCCTGTTTTCGAAGATCTCTTCCAGGTTGTCATTAGAAGAAGCGAATTCAGCAAGCTTGCCATGCAATTCTTCTTTCATGTTGTTCGAGATCTGATTTGCCCTTTTAGCAATGATCACCAAAGACTCATATAAGTTTTCTGTTTTCTGATCCAGATCATTTATGTTTCTTGTTACCGTAGTATTCGGTACTGTTGGCTTATTTGTATTCATTATTTGATGGGTGTTTTAGTAGTCGTCATTAAACTGTCTCTCTTTGCAGTCTTCTGCTGAGAGGCTTTATATTTTTCTATTTCAGCATTTCTTTCACTGATGAAAGTTTGTGCATATTTAATACCGGCTTCGCTGTCCGCTTTCAGCTTCTGCACTTCTTTTAAATATTTGCTTTCCGGGTACTTGTCAATGAAATCATTGGCAAATATAACCGCCTCATTGTACCGCTCTTCCTGGCGAAGCTCAATACTGTTGCTGGCATAATTATATTGAGCTTTTACAGTCAGCATATTCATTTCCTCCGCATATTTGATATCCGGGAATTCAATTTCTGCATTCTGAAGGGCTATTACTGCTGCTTTGTAATTGGTCAGGTCATAGCCACCAAGATCGTAATACAATTTTGCATTCTCATAAGCCTTAGTTTCCAGCTTGGCACGCAGCTTATTGATGTAATCCGTAGCCTGAACCACGCGCTCACTTTTAGGGTATAAGTTGATGAACAACTGCAAAGCATCAATCGCCCTGTATGTGTTCTCCTGATCCAGCGACGATGCTGGTGAATCCAGATAAAAACAATAGGCATACATATACCTGCATTCTTCAGCATACCTGCTGGTCGGGTAAGTGTCTACGAAAGATTTAAACTGGTAACGCGCAGTTGTATAATCCTTTATTTTGTATAGCGTCAGTGCGTAGTAGTAATTCAATTCTTCAGCCTGTTCCCTGCCACGATATTTTTGTGAAAGGTCTTCAAACAGGATCAAAGCCTTCGCGTAATCTTTTTTATTGTACAGGCGCATAGCCTCTTTATACTTTTTAGCGACGTCATTGCTGAGCCTGATCTTTTCGAACTGGCTTTTGCAACCCGCTAGGGTAAGGGCTAAAACGGTGATACTTAGTATAAAAAGGTGTTTAATTTTAAACATTGTGCAAAGATAAGTTAATAATACGATAACGTCAATTAAAAATAAATTGTGCTAAGCTATATAAAGGGAATCAGCCTTTCAAGCCGTTAACATAATTTAACAATTACTACTCGTCCACGCGTTTACCTTTCATAGCAGAAGAAACAGCTACATCCATGACCCTCTCTGCAAATGGACGTGTAAATTCATTGAGCTCATCGGCTTTTTTAAGGATCTCATCTTTTTCCACTTTCGCCAGGGCCTCTTTGAGGGCAGTGATGTGCACATTCGTCTGTGCAATTTCATCTTGCGTCAGGAAAGAACCATGCTTTTCAAGGAAACGTTCTGCGGTATAGACCAATTGTTCTCCTTCACTGCGTGCTTCGATCAGCATACGCTGCGCCACATCACTTTTGGCATGGGTGATGCTGTCGATCAGCATTTTTTCTACCGTTTCATCGCTCAGGCCGTAGCTTGGTGTAATGTCTATTTCCTGTTTTACACCCGATCTCAGTTCGATCGCCTGTACCGTCAGGATACCATCGGCATTCAGAATGAAATTGATGTCTACTTTAGGCAGGCCCGCCGGCATGGCCGGAATACCCTTTAGCTCAAATTCCGCTAATTTTCGGTTTTCCTGTACCAGGTCGCGTTCCCCCTGAAATACCGAGATTTTCATGTTGACCTGTCCGTCGAGAGAGGTCGTGTATTGTCTCCCTGCTTTGGTCGGCACTTTCGCATTCCTCGGTATGATCACATCCATCAGCCCGCCCATGGTCTCGATACCAAGGGAAAGCGGTGTTACATCGAGCAGTAAAATATCTGACCGGTTTCCTGCAAGTATATCTGCCTGAATAGCCGCACCCAGGGCCACCACTTCATCTGGATTGATCTGATCGTGTGGCTGCCTGTTGAAGAAAGCTGCTACTTGTTGCTTGACAAATGGGGTTCTTGTAGAACCACCAACCAATACGACTTCATCAATCTGATCAACCGTAAGTTTTGCATCCTGGAGTGCCTGTTTGCAGGAGTCGATGGTTTCCGCAACCTTAGCGGCAATGAGTTCTTCGAAGGTAATCCTGGTGATGGAGCACCAGATCTCTCCTAATTTCTCATTAAAAATATTTTGTGTGGTCAGTGCTTTTTTTGCTTCTTCTGCTTTTAATCGTAAAGCTTGCATGAGTCCTGGATCAGCTGCCAGAGCTTCTTTATCCAGTTTGTTTTGCTCAATCCAGTAATGAACGATCGCGCGGTCGAAATCGTCACCACCCAGGAACGTATTGCCATTGGTGGAGAGCACCTCAAATATTCCATTTTGTATGGCCAGTACAGACACATCAAAGGTGCCGCCACCTAGGTCGTATACTGCAATGGTCTTTTGTTGTGTCGGGTCAAGGCCAATACCATAGGCAAGGCTTGCAGCTGTTGGTTCGTTGACAATCCGTAGCACATCCAGTCCCGCTAGTTTGCCCGCATCGCGTGTGGCTTGCCGCTGGCTGTCATTGAAATAGGCAGGTACCGTAATGACGGCCCGGTTGACTGGCGTTTTTAAAGCGTGTTCGGCCCTTGCTTTCAGCTCCTTTAAAATCTCGGCAGAAAGCTCAATAGGGGTGTAAAACTGATCACCCGCTTTTATCTTTACCAGCGATTCAGTGTCATCGTCAATGATTTTGTAGGAAAATGTATCCTGATGTGCGGCGACATCTTTATAAGATCTGCCCAGGAGGCGCTTAACAGAAAAAATAGTGTTGGAAGGGTCAGTGATTAAAAACTCTTTAGCTTCGTTGCCTACCATTGCATCACCCTGTGTGTTGAAATGCACAACAGAGGGCACCAGCAATCCTTTACCGGTATCATTAATGACTTGAGGATTTTTTTCGGGGTTTATAAAAGCCACCAGGCTATTGGTGGTACCGAGGTCAATACCTACAATAATTTCTTCCTGTTGTAACGAACCTGTAGCCAGGTTGATCGATATCTTCGCCATGCCGCAAATTTAGGAATGTTTTGAGGTATTTTTGTTTTAAGGTTGTAATGTTTTTAGGTATCTTGATGTTGTCTCCCAAATGCTCTGCCTATTGCTTGGCTTTCAGTATTCACTGTTTGTAGTTAGTGGCATATAAGTGCTCTATTTTTCTCTTGCCAAAATTTCGCTGTTAAGTTCCTGGAAAGTACCTGTTTTCTGGCTTGAGCAAGACAATAGCAAGACAATAGCAAGAGGAAAGCAAGACAAAAGCAAGAGAAAAAACAACCACACTGTAACCACTTTGAAGACTTTGTCCTATCCCTGCCCTAGGGTTGGATGTCCGAAGATCTTGTTTTATTCAATTGTCTTTATAACTCCTTTTTGTGATAGTTGTATAACCACAATACTATATCCTGGTAACTCTCCGTACCTTTCTGCTGGTTGTTGAGTTTGAGGAATTTATCGAAAGAGATGTCCATATAGGTATACATTTCGCTATTGTATTTAAGCCAAAAGGCCCGGTCGCGTTCGAATTCTGAAATTGTTCTCTTATTGACCGTATAGTATAGAACGTCGTATATTTCTGGCATGCTCTTGCCAATCTCGACCATTACACTGCGTAGCATGGCGTAGTAGCCGGAATATTGAAATTCCAGGTTGTTGCTATGGATGGCAGCAAGGTAACCGATCAGATTGGCTTCATCTTCCCGCCCGATCCCCAGCTGATGGGCGATCTCATGGCAGCTCACAAAAGCCTGTCCGGTAGGGGGCAGGTGCATGTTTACATTGGCTTCGCCAGACAACGGGTTGTAATAGCCCTCGATACCCAGCCTGGTAATAATTTCACTGAACAAAACAGGCTTTACCGCAGGGGCGATGTAATTGAAGAAAGGATGTTCCTGTGCTACGTTTTGATAAGCTGCCGCGGCTTGCTCCTCCAACTGCTGGATGGTCCATTTGGGGTTTTTGACTCTTTTGGGCTGTAAAGCATTGACCTTTTTAATCAGGAAATTGCCCAGGGAGAGCAGTTCGGGTTGGGTATACTTTTGATTGCTGATGCCCAGACTGGCGGCTATGGGCAACCTGGAATAATTGAGCCCCCAGGATAGTTTAAAAATGATGTACAGGAGCAGCAGGAACTGCAACGCTTGTAGGGGCACCTGCCAGCGGGAAGATTTCCTCAAATGCTTTTTGAAGAGTTTCCGGAAGAACAGGAAGACTTTAAAAAGCACATAGAGGATCAGGGAAAAATACAGGAAGTCGCCGAGGGCAAAAGGCAAAACCGAACTCAGAAAGCGCTGTACAACAGAAGTGACCCGGTAGAATCCATTGGAATAAATGGTTTCTACCATATGGGGAAAGAAGCCCAGCAGCAACAGCAAGGCTGCCAATATTGCCGTAAAGATGAAGTTTCTAATGATCGTACTATTGCCCCGCCTGGCTCTTCTGCTTATCGGCATTAGCGGTTAAATTGTAATCTTTTGCCTGTTTCGTTGGTCATGAACTTGCCTTTTTGATAAGCCAGGTTGCCTGAAACAATGGTATGGGTAATTTCAGCCTGAAAGGTTTGTCCTTCGAAAGGTGACCAGCCACATTTATACAATACATTTTGCTTGGTCACTTTAAAAGGATCATTTAAGTTGACCAATGCCAGGTCGGCCCAATAGCCTTCCCTGATAAATCCCCTGCGGTCGATCTGGAAGCATTTGGCAACATTGTGTGCGGTTTTCTCCACGATCTGCTGGAGGGTGATTTTGCCTTGATGGAACATTTCCAGCAGGGCTGGAAGGGCATGTTGAACTAAAGGGCCGCCGGATGGGGCTTGTAAATAAGGCAAAGCTTTTTCTTCAATGGTATGAGGGGCATGGTCGGTTGCGATGATGTCGATGTGTCCGTCCAGTACGCCTTTCAGGATGGCGTCTTTATCTTCTGCAGTCTTGACGGCCGGGTTCCATTTGATCAGGTTGCCTTTCGTCTTATAATCCTGGTCGTCAAACCAGAGGTGGTGCACACAGGCTTCGGCCGTAATTCTTTTATTTTCCATGGGCAGGGTGTTGTCGAACAAAGCCACTTCCCTAGCGGTAGATATGTGCAGAATATGAAGCCGGGTGTTGTATTGTTTGGCCAGCGATACCGCCATAGAGGAAGACAGATAGCAGGCCTCCGCACTCCGGATCAGCGGGTGCATGTCGATCGTGATGTTCTCGCCGTATTTTTCTTTGTAAAGCGCAAGATTGTTGCGGATGGTTAGCTCGTCTTCACAATGTGTAGCCACCAGCATGGGGGCTTGTTTGAAGATATTTTCCAGGACCTTCTCATTGTCGACCAGCATATTGCCGGTAGAGGAGCCCATGAATACTTTGATGCCGCAAACGTTCCGGGGATCTGTTTTTAAGACTTCCTCCAGATTATCGTTAGACGCGCCCATGAAGAAGGAATAATTGGCGAGGGACATCTCAGAAGCGATGTTGTATTTGTCGGTCAGCAGTTCCTGGGTAAGGGTGTTGGGAACGGTATTGGGCATTTCCATGAAGGAGGTGATGCCACCGGCCACTGCGGCCATGCTTTCAGAAAATATGTCTGCTTTATGGGTAAGGCCCGGTTCACGGAAGTGGACCTGATCGTCGATCATGCCCGGAAGTAAGTGCAGGCCTTCCGCATCGATCACTGTATCCGCTTGGATGTCAATAGTTGCTGCGATTTTTTCAATAAAACCGGCTTTAATATAAATGTCGTTAACGGAAATAAGGTCTTCATTGACCACTGTGGCGCCTTTGATCAGAATGGTGTTCATGGGGTCAAATTTATTAATTATCTATCTAATAATGGTATAAATGGTATATTTGCAGAATGTCCAAAAAATTCGAGGAGTTTAATCTCAACCGACAGATTCTGAATGCTGTAGCTGATGCAGGATTTACAGAGGCGACGCCAATACAGGAAAAGGCGATCGCACCGGTGCTATCAGGTCAGGATATTTTTGGCATTGCCGAAACCGGAACCGGAAAGACAGCCGCTTATGTATTGCCTATATTGATGCAGTTAAAATATGCGCAGGGCGATTCGGCAAGGGCATTGATCCTGGCGCCGACGCGGGAACTGGCCATGCAGATTACAGAGCATGTGCAGATTTTTTCTAAGTATCTGGACCTAAGGACGGTGGTGGTCTACGGCGGCATTGGTCCGAAAACCCAGATTGAGCAAATAAAAGCAGGAGTGGACATTATTGTTGCCACGCCCGGCAGGTTCCTGGATATTTACCTCGCAGGTCATATCAATACACAATATCTGAAGTTTTTGGTGCTGGATGAGGCTGATAAGATGATGGATATGGGTTTTATCGGCTCGATACACCGCATTCTGGAAGTCGTGCCAAGAAGACGGCAAAATCTGTTGTTTTCGGCTACAATGAGCGATCTGGTGCAGAAGATAGCCGGGGATTTCCTGAAAAATCCGACGATTATAGAAGTGGCACAGCAGGCCACGCCGGCAGCATCGGTGACGCAGACGCTGTATGAAGTGCCAAACTTTAAGACCAAGATCAATCTTTTACAGCATTTGATGAAGGATGCGGACGCTTTTAAACGGCTGATCATTTTTTGTAAGACAAAGACGGTTGCGGACAATATTTTTAGCTTTATCGAACGCAGGTTTGGTCCGGAAGCGGTGAGGGTGATCCATGCGAATAAGGGGCAGAATACCCGCATTAACTCGATCAATAATTTTAAGGAAGGAAATATCAGGGTACTTGTGGCGACGGATGTGGCATCGAGAGGGATTGATGTGACAGAGGTAAGCCATGTGATCAATTTTGATGTGCCGATTATTATTGAAGATTATGTGCACCGCATCGGGCGTACCGGTCGGGCTTATGCCAAAGGCGATGCGCTTACTTTTTGCTCTCCGGGCGAAAAATATTACATTCAGAAAATAGAGAAGCTGATCAGACAGGAGATTCCTGTAGTACCTTTGCCGCTGGAAGTTTTTGTAGAGGAGACACCTTATGAGGAAAAACAGGCTATCGCCCGTGCGATAGACGACCAGAAACGTAAGGAAGATCCTGATTTCAAAGGGGCCTTCCATGAGAAGAAACATGCGGCAGCCATTGCGGCAGCGGCAAGAAAAAAAGCAGAAAAGGGTAAAGAACCTGCATGGAAGAAAAAGAAATTTAAAAAGAAAATCCGGTTGTAGCATTGAAAGTTAGATTAACCCCGCTCAATATCATTTCTGCAGTTTGCCTGGTGCTGGCCGTTTTTGTGTCGGTTTGGAGTGTGGTGGCAGCAGTATTGGCTTTTATTTCTGATCTTATATTCAGGAGATTGGTGCCGAGCCTGAAGAAGCTGTGGATCATAGAGGGGGTACTGATCGTGTTCGTCGTAATTTTAATATTTATTATAAAAGCTAGTATTTAATGAAACAAGCAGAAATAAAAATCACTGTCCAGCTGGACGACAACAATGTGCCTGACAATATCCTTTGGGAGTCTACAGATGCCGAAACTCAGGAGAAAGTGCCTGTGAAATCGATGATGCTGGCCTTGTGGGACCACAATTATAAGAACTCTATGCGTATCGACTTATGGACAAAAGATATGCCGGTGGACGAGATGAAAAGGTTTTTTTATGAGACTTTGCAGACGATGGGCGATAGCTTTTTGAAGGCGACTGGTGAGAATCTGATTGTGGAAGATCTGCGCGATTATTGCGCACATTTTGCCGATAAAATGGGCATCAATACACAGCGGTAAGTCATGAGAAACCAAGCATTGATCGGTGCCGCGGTAATGGCGGCGGGAGGTATGTGCCCATTATTACGTGTGCCTATATTGGGTAACTGGAATTACATCCAGCTGGACCTGACGATGGGCATTGCTTTTTATGTCATCGTGGCGATCGGGCTGACTGGCGCCTTTACGCAAAGAGCAGGGCTGATTAAATTTGCAGGCTGGGCGGGTATTGCATTGGTTTTGCTGACTTTGGCCGGGGTTTATTTCAAGGTACAAAGTTCCTTTGGTTTTCTTCATTTTAAGAAACTGGTGAGCCTGGCTTCGGGGATGGTGAAGTATAAATGGGGCTGGTTTGTGATCTTAGCTGGCGCATTGATACTGATAACGGTCAGGCGGGCGAAAGTCAGGCCTGTAACAGATCAGCCAATTTAATTTATCTTTGCTCCGCGATGCACCTGGCTAATCAGATAAAACACTTAATCAAGAAAGAACTGCTATTGGAATGGCGGTCTAAGTACGCTTTGAACGGGGTGTTGCTCTATGTAGTGTCTACGGTGTTCGTTTGTTTTCTGTCGTTTGTTAGTGTGGATAAACTAACCTGGAACGCTTTGTTCTGGATCATCATGTTGTTTGCTTCCATTAATGCAGTTTCTAAGAGTTTTCTTCAGGAAAGCAAAGGGAGGCAGTTGTATATTTATACCCTGGCAAGTCCGCTGGCACTGATCCTTTCCAAAACAATTTACAATGTATTGCTGATGCTTTTACTGACAGGTATTGCGTTGGTTTTTTATAGCTTAGTGTTTGGTTATCAGCCTGAAGATGCACTGTTGTATATTGTCGCAGCGGTATTGGGAAGCCTCAGTTTCTCTACGATTTTTACAATGGTTTCTGCCATTGCATCAAAAGCCGGCAATGGGAGTATGCTGATGGCTATTTTAAGCTTTCCGATTATTATCCCGGTATTAATTGTATTGATCCGGCTGGCCAAAAATGCGATTGATGGGCTGGACAGGTCGGTCAGCCTGGATGAAATTGGCATCCTGCTGGTCGTGAATGCGCTGGTAATTAGTTTCTCATTATTGTTATTTCCCTATCTTTGGAGGGATTGATTTTTAAAAATATGAATAAAAATTGGTGGAAAATATTAGGTGCGGTTTTGGTTACGTATTCAACCGTAGCTGGGTTTTTATCGGGCGTACCTGAATTGCCTATCCTGTATGAGAGCATTAGGAACCTCTATTTCCATGTGCCGATGTGGTTTGGGATGATCGTATTGTTTTCGGTATCCGTTTTTCACAGCATCAAATTTCTGAGCAATGGGCATCCTGACCACGACATCAAAGCTGTAGAAAGCGTTAATGTAGGTGTGGTTTTTGGTTTGCTGGGTATTGTGACCGGTGCGATATGGGCTAAGTATACCTGGGGACAGGCATGGAGCTTTGATGTGAAGCAAAACTTCGCAGCGATCGCCTTACTGCTTTATTTTGCCTATTTGGTATTGAGAAATGCCATAGATGAAGAGCAGAAAAGGGCAAAGATCTCCGCCATTTACAACATATTTGCTTTTCCGATGATGGTGGTGCTACTATTTGTTTTGCCACGGTTATCGGATTCCTTACATCCCGGCAACGGCGGAAATCCAGGCTTTAATGCCTATGATCTGGATAGCCGCATGCGCATGGTCTTTTATCCGGCCTGTTTGGGATGGATCCTGATCGGTTATTGGATTTATACAATTTTATACAGAGTTCGTTCCATAGAAAAAAATACACTATAGTCATGAAGAAACTTTCAATTACCTTTTTAATGTTGATGACAGCACTTCAATTGTTTGCGCAAAGTGGGGGACCATCGCTTTCCGATAGCATCTATGCTTCGGGTAAAATCTATGTTGTGGTGGCTTGTGTGGTGCTTATTTTGTTCGGTCTGCTTTTCTTTTTGTTCTCTATAGAAAAAAGATTAAAAAAATTAGAACAAAAAACATCCTCTAAAAACTAATTTTAAACGCTCTATTCCTGTTTTTTGACTAAAATTGGTCGTGGTGTGCTCGGTACACTAAGTCAATTCCGATTTGTATTAATCGTTTTTTTTAATGCAATTTTGCACCCGTAACAGCATTAACTTATTCAAATCATAAAAAACAAATAATGGCTAATACAGCAAACACGACAAGTTTTTTTACAGATGTATGTAATAACTTTGACAGTGCCGCACAATTTACCTCACACCCTGAAGGTTTATTGGCTCAGATTAAAGCATGTAACAGTGTGTACCGTTTTCAGTTCCCTATTCGCAGAGGAAACGGCTTTGAAGTAATTGACGCATGGCGTGTGGAACATTCGCACCACATGAGTCCGACTAAAGGAGGTATCCGCTACAGCGAGATGGTAAATGAAGACGAAGTCATGGCTTTGGCTGCATTGATGACCTACAAATGTGCGATTGTTAATGTGCCTTTTGGCGGTGCTAAAGGCGGTATATGTATTAATCCAAAAAATTATTCGGTAGCAGAGCTGGAGACCATCACCCGCCGTTATACTACTGAACTGATCAAAAAGAATTTTATTGGCCCTGGTATCGACGTGCCTGCACCGGATTACGGATCGGGAGAGCGCGAGATGAGCTGGATTGCCGATACGTATATGACCATGAATCCGGGTCAACTGGATGCATTGGGCTGTGTGACTGGTAAGCCAATTGCTTTACACGGAATCCGCGGACGTAAGGAAGCGACCGGTAGGGGCGTGGCTTATGCCGTGAAAGAATGTGTAAATGTGGCGGAGGATATGAAGAAAATTGGTTTTACGGCAGGGCTTTCCGACAAAAGAGTGATCGTACAGGGCTTGGGCAACGTGGGTTATCATGCGGCCAAGTTCTTAGCCGAATTTGGGGCAACGGTAGTTGGCCTGTGTGAATTTGAAGGAGCGATTTATAATGAGAACGGGTTGAATATTGATGAGGTATTCATGCACCGCAAGAGTACAGGCTCTATATTGGGATTCCCGGGTGCTACAGAATTTAAAAATTCTATGGAAGGGCTGGAGCAACCATGTGACATCCTGGTGCCTGCTGCACTTGAAAATCAGATCACTGCCGAAAATATCAGAAATATCAAAGCTAAGATTATTGCTGAAGGAGCAAACGGACCGACTACACCTGAAGCGGAAGCCATTTTTACCGAAATGGGTGGGATCATCATTCCGGATATGTACTGTAATGCAGGTGGGGTAACGGTATCTTACTTTGAGTGGTTGAAAAATTTGTCGCACGTAGCCTTTGGCCGTATGGAAAACCGCTATGCGGAGAATTCAAATGCAAATCTGATCAATACACTGGAAAACCTGACTGGCAAGAAGATCCCCGCTGAAAACAGATTGATGATCGTGAAAGGTGCTTCTGAATTGGAATTGGTGAATTCAGGACTGGAAGATACGATGATCCATTCTTATCATGAGATCAGGGAGACATTGATCAACAAGCCTGCTGTGCAAACTTTACGGACGGCAGCTTTTGTGAACTCGATAGATAAAATCGCTGTTTCTTATATGAACCTGGGCATCTGGCCGTAAGTTTGTATAAATAGATATAGAAACCGCAATGAGCTATTCATTGCGGTTTTTTTTTGCAATATATTTCTGCTCTGGGAGTTAATAAAAGCGGATGAGATAGAATCTTCGTATATTAAGAATGTACAAATTGATGGACTTGAAAAAATTTTTGCTTCTGTGCGTTTCTGCGTTGTTTTTTTCCTGTTCGGGAAGTCAGCAGATCGAGGAAAAAGATGGGTTTGCAGTGCTTCCCCTGTTGGGAAAGGAGGAGGCCGTTGCGACATATGCAGGTGGGTGTTTTTGGGCGATGCAGGAAGCACTATTGCAATTGAAGGGTGTGCGTGTAGTCATCAGTGGTTATGCCGGGGGTACAAAAGTAAATCCAACCTATGAAGAGGTGTTGTCCGGGCAAACCGGACATGCGGAATCTGTGCAAGTCTATTATGATCCTAAACTAATTTCCTTTAAGGAACTGACCCGGGCTTTTTTCTATGCGCATGACCCTACCCAGCTGGATAGGCAAGGACCAGATGTTGGTTCAGATTATCGGTCAATCGCATTTTACAGGAATAAGGACGAGTATGCGATTATTGTTAATTTGATCACTGAACTTCATCAAAAAAAGATCTACAAGAGAGAAGTCGTCACAGAATTAAATGCTTTTGAAGTCTTTCATCCTGCTGAAATAGAACATCAGGATTATTATCAAAAAAATGCGTGGGATCCATACATCAGAAAAGTCTCAAAACCTAAAGTAATCAAAGTAAGACATGCTTTTCCCGGATTGATCAAGCCGGAATATGTCGATTGATCCACTTGTTGTTTAGAAAACTATATTATTCATATCGAGTGTAGTACTTTTGTCAGAGAACTATCAATAGATTGTCATCTATCGCATTACAGGGGTGGTAAAATATTTTAGGTACTTATATTTTTTATCTTTGCAGCGTCTTCTAAGCAGTAAATACATGAGAAAAAGTGCAATTATTGGTTTAATTACGATCGCGATATGTGTGTGTTTCCTGGTCAGCCTGAATGCGGATACAAGCAGTTATTCGACATTTAAGGAAGCGGCAAAGGATTCCAGGGAATTTCACGTCATGGGCTATTGGGTGAAAGAGCAAGGCATGTATTACGATGCTAAAAAGGATGCAAATCATTTTGCTTTTCACATGAAGGATGAAAAGGGAAATGTCAATAAGGTCGTTTACAATGGCACTAAGCCACAGGATTTTGAGCGTTCTGAGAAACTGGTACTTATCGGCAAGATGAAGGATGGTACTTTTTATGCTTCAAAAATACTAATGAAATGTCCGTCTAAATACAATGATAACCTCGTGGAGGTGAAGCAGGACGGGACAGTTGACGAGAAATACAAATAATCTTAATGGATATACAATTTATTGGAGAGAACCTCCTGGTGGGCAAGATCGGCCAATTCTTTATTGTCTTAGCTTTTGGAGCTTCTTTGTTATCTACCCTCTCTTACTTTTTTGCCACACGCAATAAGGACCTTGCAGATAGGTCATGGATATTTCTCGGACGTATTTCTTTCCTGATCAACTGGGTTAGTATTTTGGGGATCGGGGTGACCTTGTTTTATCTGATCCTGAATCATCACAATGAATATCATTACGTTTACCGGCACTCTTCAAAAGAGCTTCCAGTATATTACATTGTTTCTGCCTTTTGGGAAGGACAGGAGGGAAGTTTCTGGTTATGGACGTTCTGGCAGTCATTGCTGGGCGCAATCCTGATCTGGAGGGCAAAGTCATGGGAGAATGGTGTAATGACGGTTGTTGCCTTCTCACAGGTGTTTTTAACTTCGATGTTGTTAGGTATCCAGATTTTTGGCGAGCGTATAGGCAGTTCTCCATTTATCTTGCTTAGAGATGCCGTAAATTTGAAAGAAATGGCACCGGTGGTGTTTGCAGATCCGGAAAATTATAAAAACTACCTCAAATTCATTACCGATGGGTTAGGCTTAAATCCTTTGCTGCAAAACTACTGGATGGTGATACATCCACCAACCCTGTTCCTTGGCTTTGCGAGTATGGTTGTCCCATTTGCGTATGCAGTAACGGGATTGTGGCAACGAAAATATAAAGAATGGGTGAAGCCCGCTATGCCCTGGGCTTTGTTTGCTGTAATGATACTAGGTGCAGGAATAATTATGGGCTCTTTCTGGGCCTATGAGGCACTTAATTTCGGGGGTTTCTGGGCATGGGACCCGGTAGAAAATGCTTCTATTATTCCTTGGCTGATACTGATTGCCGGGGTGCATGTGATGATTGCTTTTAAAAATACCGGACATGCTTTTTTTACCGCTATAGTATTGATTGTCTTAAGTTTCGTGTTGGTGCTGTATGCATCCTTCCTGACCAGAAGTGGTATTTTAGGAGACACATCAGTTCACTCATTTACTGATCTGGGAATGTTTGGCCATTTAATATTGTATAATGTCGTGTTTTTGGCTATCCCTGTGGTACTCCTGATTGTTCGCTGGAAGGAACTGCCAATTACGAATAAAGATGAAGAGACCTACTCTCGGGAATTTTGGATGTTTATTGGTGCATTGGTGATTACCGTAGCCTGTATACAGGTTATATTCTCGACTTCTGTTCCTGTCTTCAATGCTGCCTTTGGTACCAATTTCGCACCGCCGATCGATGCCATTAAATACTATAACCAATGGCAGGCACCCTTTGCCATTCTGGTGACTTTCATTTCAGGTTTTTCACAATTCCTGAAGTATAAGCGCACAGACCCCCGCAAGTTTTACAGCAGCCTGGTCGCTTCTATCGTGTTTTCATTGGTGATTACAGCTGGTTTTGCTTACATCACGAGTGTTTACAGCAACCTGATGTACATTTTGCTGACTTTCAGTTGTGTATTTGCGGTATTGTCCAATTCAAGGATACTGGTACAGGCATTTGGAGGTAAGAAAAAATTGGTTGGTGCGGCTGTAGCGCATATTGGCTTTGCCTTGTTGCTGCTCGGCGCCCTCGTTGCTGCCGCAACCAATAAGCCTATTTCACTCAACTCCAGTAATTTTATTCCGGTAAAAGATTTTGAAAAGGCAGAGAAGCCAGGTGAAAACATTGTACTGTATAAAAACGAGCCCAAGAAAATGGGCCGTTATACTATTACTTATACAAGAGATACAGCAATTGCACCCAATACTTTTTATACATTGAATTTCAAAGTGTATGATGAGAAAACGGGCAAGGTTAAAGAAGATTTCAATCTGAACCCCCATGTGCAGGCCAATGAAAAAATGGGTCTGATTGCCTCACCGGATACCAAGCATTATCTGACTTATGACATTTACACCCACATCACCAGCGCGCCACTGGAGGAAGATGATCATGGACATGAAGCGCACGAAGGACATACAGAAGAGGAAAACTATAAAGCACCACGCATTGTAACTGTAAGTGCTGGGGATACCGTGCATACCAGTAGTGGTGTGCTGACTGTAAAATCTCTGAACAATAAGCCTGTGGCCAAAGATTTGGCGCTGTCGCCCGATGATCTGGCTGTTGGATTGCCCCTGGAGATTGACGTCAGTGGAAAGATCTACAGGACAGAGCCTATTTTCCTTGTTAAAGGCAACAATACCTTTGACTTTGCACGAAATATTGATGACCTGGGAATGCGGGTCAGGTTTACCAGAATTCTTCCTGAGCAGAATAAAGTGGAATTGCACATCTATGAAAAACCACAGCAAGCCAAGGACTGGGTCGTTTTTAAATCTATTGAATTTCCATATATCAACCTGTATTGGTTGGGAACCATCGTGATGGTGATTGGCTTCCTGATCTCTATTTTCAGGAGACAAAAGGAAGTTAAAGCAGTCTAATGAAAATCGTTTGCCTGGGTTCCGGAAATGTAGCCACGCATATGGCTAAAGCGCTTAAAGAAAGCGGTCAGGACCTGGTGCAAGTGTGGAGCAAGACCTTATCGAATGCTGTTGTATTGGCTGAAATGCTGGATGCAGAAGCTATCGACGATCTGTCAAAGATTAATCAGCATGCAGACCTTTACCTGATCGCAGTCAAAGACGATGCGATAGAGGAGGTAGCTAAATCATTGGATCAGGTAACGGGATTGGTGGTTCATACTTCTGGCTCGACACCTTTGGAAGTACTTAAAGGCCTAAGGCATTACGGTGTATTGTATCCTTTGCAGACTTTCTCTAAAGATAAGGCTCTCAATTTCAGACAGGTGCCTTTGTGTATAGAAGCAGGAGAAGCCGGTTCTTTAAAACAGATAAAGACGATTGCGGATCTTCTAAGCGACCGGGTTTACGAAGTGGGTACAGATCAGCGTAAGATCTTACACCTGGCTGCAGTATTCGCCTGTAATTTTACCAATCACCTTTATCAGTTGAGCGCACAACTTTTGGAAAGTAACGGATTGGATTTTGAATTGCTAAAGCCACTGATTGAGGAGACGGCGGCCAAAATACAATCGGCTCCGCCAAAAGATGTTCAGACCGGACCTGCGGTAAGGGATGATCAAAAAACACTGAGCGCACACCTGGATTTGATGACAGGTGAGCCAAACCTGCAGAGAATTTATACTATTTTGAGTGAAAGCATTAAAAAAACACGTTAATCCTATAATTACGGTTTTTGCTTCTTATTTTTGAAAAAGATTATGAGTATTTTTAAACTAAAGATAAATTTTGAAGAATCAGGCAAGGAACCCCTTGAACTGCCTATAGCGGGCGGCGAATCGGTTTTGGATGTCTGTCTGGACAACGGAATAGAATTACAGCACAATTGTGGCGGCGTATGCGGTTGCAGTACCTGCCATGTATATGTCAACAAAGGGATGGACAATATTCAGGAAATCTCTGATAAGGAAGAAGATTTTATTGACCGTGCAGTCCGTCCGAGGATAACTTCCCGTTTGGGCTGTCAGTGTGTCGTGATCGATGGCGACATAGAAGTAACGATACCAGACCAGTCTGAATTTTTAGGACACTAATAAAACCAAAATTAAACATATGATGCAGGACAAATTTGCCTTACCAATATATTGGAGGGATCATGAAGATATCGCCCAGGAGCTTTACGAGAAATTTGGTGATGAATTTAACGAGGCGAAGATCTATCGTATCCGTTTCACTGAATTGCTGGAATGGGTATTGGAACTGCCTAATTTCAAAGGTACACGCGAAGAGAGCAACGAAGGGCATCTGGAGCAGATCCAGTCGGCCTGGGTATATGAATGGAGAGACAACCAATAATCTATGTTTCTGCAAAAGCTCAAAAGGATCAATACGCTTATATTTGATATTGATGGCGTACTGACCAATGGGGATATCCTCGCTTCGGATTCCGGCGAGTATTTGCGTACATTTAATATAAAAGATGGCTATGCGCTTCAACTGGCCGTAAAACGTGGATATCAGGTCTGCGTGATTTCGGGCGGACAAGGCTTATCTATGCAGAAGCGCTTTGAAGGATTGGGCCTGAAGGAGATTTTTCTTGGGATTTCTGATAAAGTCAGCGTATACGAGACTTTGGTGGACAAATACGGTCTCGATCATGAACAGATATTGTATATGGGAGATGATATTCCCGATGTAAATGTCATGAAACTGGTGGGATTGCCAACCTGCCCCTCAGATGCGGTACCCGAGATCAAAGCCATTTCTCAATATATTTCCCCCAATGCAGGCGGACGGGCGGCGGTAAGGGACATTATAGAGAAGGTGATGAGGAGCCAGGGAAAATGGTATGATGAACAGCCTTCTGCGGTAGATTCGGGGCGATAGATTATTTATTTTCTTTTGCAACATAAAGGTTACAATTGGCTGTTAAACTAATTGAGCGTTTGTCTATCTTAGATTCATTAAAACTAAAAATCCATATGAAAAAATTATTATTAGTGTGCGCGTTGTTGTTCAGCGCAGTCACCTTCACTCAGGCGCAGGACGCGAAAAAAGAACCAACTCCGCAGGAGATCTCACAAAAGAGAGCTGCTTCTCTGGAGAAAAGATTAAGCCTTACAGCTGATCAAAAAGCAAAAGCGGAAGCAATCTATTTGGACCATGCCAATCAGATCGTTAAACTAACCGCTGAAGGTGGTGACGATAAAAAAGCTTTGAGCGCGAAAAAAAAGCAATTGACCGCAGATACTGAGGTTAAATTAGATGCTGTATTGACTGCAGAGCAAAAAGCAAAGTATGCCGCATGGAAAGAAGCAGCAGCTAAAAAGAAAGCTGAAGAAAAGAAAACGAACTAATTATAAATAAGTTTTATTTATAAAAATGAAAGCGGCCAATGGCCGCTTTTGTTATTTTTGGGCAAAAATAGATTATGTTTAAACAACATCTACCGATTATACTGGCATCCAAATCTCCAAGAAGACAAGAACTGCTTAAGGCGATGAATATTGACTTTACGCTTTTATTGAAGGAGGTAGATGAAAGCTATCCCGAATCACTTTCCCCTGCTGAAATCGCTATGTACATTGCGGAAAAGAAGGCAGAGGCCTTTGCCCCGGAGCGCGTAGAAAATATAGTCATTACAGCCGACACAATTGTTGCCCTGAATGGAGATATCCTGGGTAAGCCAAAGGATGCGGATGATGCGGTGACCATGCTCAATAGACTATCGGGTACCAGGCACCAGGTATACACGGGGGTAAGTATCAGTCACCAACAGTATATGAACACGTTTTTTGATGTGACCGAGGTCTTCTTTCGTAAACTCAGTGCAGATGATATTGATTTTTATGTAACCAATCATCACCCTTTTGACAAAGCCGGGGCTTATGGTATCCAGGACTGGATTGGGCTTGTTGCCGTGGATAAAATAATCGGTTCTTATACGAATGTGATGGGCTTACCTACAGAGAAGCTGTACCGTGCGCTTTCAGACTATGTAATACCCCCATCTTCAGGTCAAAAGTAGAAAGACTTAAAGAGGTAATGTCCAGATGGTCAATGATGTAATCTGTAAGGAGGGAAGCAATCACAATCATATCGACCCGTAATGGGATAAGCCCGGACATTTGCTCGCGTTCCTGATGGGTAGACATGATCAGTATGGAGGATAGGTTTCTATATTTTTTGAGGTCTAATTTTCCGCTTTTTATAGATTTAGAACCGATTGGTTCCTGTAAAATCATAGTTGAAAATGTTTCAAAGGCACCAGCTGAGCCAATAAGGTGTTGAGGTTTATGCTGCTTGCATGCCTCAAAAAGAGGTTTTAATACCTGGTCTAAATGGGTATTGATGCTTTGAATTTCTGTGTGACTGATCGGATCAGAATGGAAAAAGGCCTGCATCAACCGTGCGGCACCAATATCGAAGCTTTGTTTCCAAAGCAATTCATCTTTTTTGCAGATGATAAACTCGGTACTTCCACCTCCAATATCCATAATTAAGGATTTATCTTGTATAGTTCCGGAACCTTTTACACCCTCAAAAATATATTCGGCTTCCTGGTCACCCGTTATGACATCAATATGGATTCCTGACCGGTCTTTGGCGGCTTTAATGAAGTCAGGGCCATTCTCTGCATTCCTTACTGCTGAAGTAGCACATGCTTTTACAATAGTGGGCCTGTAGGCTTTAATGTCTTTACTAAAAGATTCCAAAGCATGCAGGCCCCGTTCAAATGCTTCAGGGATGATGATGTTGTCATTGAGCCTGCCTTCACCTAATTTGACAGGTTCGTTTCTTTTGTGCAAAATTTCCATTCCCGAAGGAGAAAACCTGGCCACGATCAGATGAAAAGTATTTGTACCAAGGTCTATAACCGCTGCGATCATTCTCTTTATTTAGAAGGGTAAAGCTATTAATTTCCTTTTATTTCTTGTTGCTGAGGGCAATTAATTGCCTGGCATTGATCAATGCAGCATGACCCCAGGTATTGTTAAAATAAACGAATACCTGGTGCTTTCGGGGGTCGATGTGTTTAATGAAGCTGACCAGCTCGGATTCGGCATATTCGGATTTATAAAGTACCGGTTTGCCATGAAAGCGGTAGTAGATCAATTCTGTATCCTGTATAACGTCGTCAGGCAGTGCTGAGGGATAGCTTATGCCGCTGAAGACGACCTTGTGTTCTTTGAATTGTGCCAGCACACTTTCGTCCCACCAACTGATATGCCTGGCTTCAACAACATTGTTAAAGCCTTTTTGCAGGTTGCTTAAAATGAGTTCGAGTCTATCTTCTGTATAGGAAAAGCTGGGTGGCAATTGGAACAGCACACAGCCCAGCTTTTCACGGAGCCCATCTTCAACGACCGAATAAAAGTCTTTGATCAGGTCTTCCGCATCTTTAAATTTATTGTAATGGGTGATGGTCCTGGGTGCCTTAATTGTAAAAAGGAAATCCGGCGGACTGGTATCATACCAGGTTGAAAAGCTTTTTGGAGAGGGTTGGCGATAGAAAGAAGAATTGATCTCTATGGTATTGAAGTGCTGACAATAATATTCAAACCAGCGCTTTTGTGGTAATCCGGCAGGGTAGAATATGTCTTTCCATTCTTTATAGTAAAATCCTGAGCAACCTATTCTCCATTCCATGTTGCTACTTTTTATTAAACAGATTCTTTATTTTATCGATCATTCCTGTTTGTTTGCCTTTCTTTTTTTCGGTGCCAATGAGAAAGCCATAAGGCTGAAGTTCGGGTACGTGGTCGCATATGATTTTAGTGATGCCCAATAGGGGAATGGCGAGGATCATGCCTGCGATACCCCATATCATTTCTCCAAGAACGAGTACCATGATGGTAAATAGAGGATTAATATTTACCTGTTCACCAACAATTAATGGCTCCAGGAGATACGTTTGTATAAATTGAACCACAAAATAAACGGCAATTACACCAATTACCATTCTGCCTTCTCCGCCCTGGGCCAATACTGCCAGCACGGTGATGGATGTGCCGGTCAGGTTTCCTACAAATGGAATGATCTCCAAAAGGCCACACAGTACAGCGAAGAATATAGCGCTTTCTACACCAACTAAACTAAAGCCTATGCCGTACATCACCCAGAGTATAGCAATCATAGCGCCCAATCCGCTCAGGTATTGCTGTGCCACTTTACCAGCCTGATGGACCACTTCATCGGCATTGTTCTTTTCTGTACGGGGAACGAGCTTCAGAATGAATTTTTTGATATGTGAACGGTAATATAAAAACAAATACATGTATACCAGGATGAGAATGGTGTTGACCAACACACCAAAGACTCCGCTGGCAAAGGTTGCCGCCATACTTCCCGCACTTCCGCCAGCGCCACTGCTTTGTTGTTTGACGATGTCCTCCTGCTGTTTCATGGATAATCCCACAGTTTCATTGATCCAGGACCGCAGGCTATTGAACATATTGGCCAGGCGTTGTTTCATATCATCCATGTTTTCTGCTAAACTGCTCAGTTGCCAGGACAACAAAAATAGGATAAGCGCGATGGCACCTACAAAAAGAAGGATGCACCATAGCGTGGCGTAGCCCCTGCCTATACCTTTTGCTTCAAACCAGTTGCACAATCGGATAAAAAGCATGGAAAAAATAGCGGCAAGGGTAACAGGTATTAAAAACTCACGTGCGAAATACATTCCGCTGAAGGCGAGAAAAAAGAATAATAAGGTATATACGCTGCGTTGAAGTTTATCCATAAAGGAGGTTTCTTAGACAAACAGCTGCAAGTAAATAAATGTTTTGACACAAAAAAAGGCTGCATTCTTTAGAAGAAGCAGCCTTTGTCTATCTTTTGATCTTTCCTACTCGAAGTATTCCTTCATTTTTTCAAAGAAGCTCTTGTCGTGTTTACCGGGTTGAGGTTTGAAATTAGGTGAATCTCTGAGTTTTTCTAATAAACTGCGTTCCTCACTGCTCAATGCCTTTGGTGTCCAGATATTGATGTGGATGATCTCATCACCGCGGTGGTAAGAGTTGATTTCGGGGATGCCTTTACCTTTCAAGCGAAGGAGTTTCCCGCTTTGTGTTCCCGGCTCGATTTTTATTTTGGCCTTTCCGTCTATGGTCGGTACTTCTACACTGGAACCTAAGGCAGCATCGATGATGCTTAAATGCAGATCGTATACAATATTATTGCCTTCACGCTTTAATGTTTCATGAGGGATCTCTTCAATCAGAATGATCAGATCACCGGGAATGCCACCATTAGGTGCCGCATTTCCTTTTCCGCTCATGCTCAATTGCATGCCGTCGCTTACTCCGGCAGGGATATTAATGGTAATGGTTTCTTCTCCTCTGACTACGCCGTCACCATGACATGCCGTACATTTGGAAGTAATCTGTGAGCCACTTCCGTTACAGGTAGGGCAGGTGGAAGTCGTTTGCATCTGGCCCAATATGGTATTGGTCACACGGCGTACAGCTCCGCTTCCTCCGCAGGTATTACAGGTGCTGATAGAAGACCTATCTTTAGCACCGGTTCCGTCGCAGGTCTTACAGCTCACCTGCTTATTTACTTTTATTTTCTTTTCTGCACCGTTGGCGATCTCTTCCAGGTTTAGTTTTACCTTGATGCGAAGATTGGAGCCCTTGGCAACTCTTCTGCCACCGCGTGATTGTTGTCCGCCGCCGCCAAAGAAACTATCAAAAGGGCTACCGCCCCCTCCGCCAAAAATATCACCAAACTGGCTGAATATATCTTCCATATTCATACCGCCACCGCCGTATCCGCCGCCTACGCCGGCATGGCCGTAATGGTCATAGCGTTGTTTTTTTTCAGGATTGCTCAATACCTCATAAGCTTCAGCTGCCTCTTTAAACTTATCTTCGGCCGTTTTATCATCCGGATTTTTATCTGGATGGTATTTGATGGCCAATTTGCGATAAGCTTTCTTTATCTCCTCTGCTGAAGAACCCTTGGATACCCCAAGTATATCGTAATAATCTCTCTTGCTCATATAATTAACTGCCTACCACTACTTTAGCGAAGCGTATTACTTTATCATTCAAAGTATAGCCTTTTTCTAACTCGTCTACCACTTTACCTTTCATATCTTCTGTTGCCGCAGGGATTTTGGTGATGGCTTCATGATTGTCGGTATCAAAAGGAGTATGAATACTTTCCATTTCTTTTAGCCCTTTTTGAGTCAGTATGCTTTTCAATTTGCTATGCACCAGTACTATACCTTCCCTGATGGCATTAATGTCCGTTGCGTTTTCAGTGGCTTTGTTTGCCCGGTCAAAATCATCTAAAACAGGCAATAAGGAAATAATGATGTCCTTGCCAGCTGTTTGCAGCAGCTCGACGCGTTCTTTTTGTGTACGTCTTTTATAGTTGTCAAATTCAGCAAACAAGCGCAAATATTTGTCATTCAGGGCAGCGACCTCTTCTTTTAGTTTCTCTTCTGCAGATTTTTCCTCTACGGGTTCTGCTGATAGATTCGATTCGCTGTCCGGATTAATGTCTTCCGTATCGGTTAAAAATTCAGGATCTGTATTTTTTGTATTTTCAGTTGTCATCTGCTCTTTTGTATTGTTTTCCACCGCGGTATTTTCCGTTTCGTTTTTTTTCTTCTTGCTAAACATGTTTTAATAGTAGAATTTTAATGATAAACTCAAAAGTTTTGCCAATAGAGTATATGCGTCATGCTGTCAGTTTTATCCTGGGATCAACTAACAGAATGACTGAAAATGAATAATTTGTCACATCATCAGATCTGTACATTATCATGTACCGCACCGTTCTCACATTTGATGATCCTGGACGGCATGGTCCGGATGGTGTGATAATCGTGGGTCGCCATGATCACAGATGTACCGCTTTGGCTGATCTGTTTGAGCAACATGACGATCTCTTCTGAAGTTTCGGGATCCAGGTTACCCGTAGGCTCATCTGCCAGTATGATCTCAGGATTGTTGAGTAATGCACGGGCGATGACCACACGCTGCTGTTCTCCTCCGGAAATTTCATGCGGCATTTTTTTGACCTTCGAACGCAAACCTACTTTTTCCAGAACATCCCTGATGCGCTCTTGTATCAGCTTTTTGTCTGTCCATCCGGTCGCTTTTAAAACAAATTCCAGGTTGGCTTCAATGGTGCGGTCGGTCAGCAATTGAAAGTCCTGGAATACAATACCCAGCTTTCTTCTTAAAAAAGGGACTTCCTTTTCTGTAAGTTTTTTGAGGTCAAAGCCTGCCACCTGTCCATCCCCATTGCCAATATGCAGTTCGCCGTAAAGTATTTTCAGCAGACTGCTTTTTCCCGTACCTGTTTGTCCGATCAGGAAAACAAACTCACCTTTCTCAATATTTAATTTTACATCAGAAAGCACCAGGTGTTTTTGCTGATATACGTCTACATTTTTTAAATTAATAACTGTACTTCCAACCATATCTAAAAATCTAATTTAGCGATCTGCCCAAAAGGCAAATCCTTTACAATATTCATAATATAAGGCAGTTTATTACCCAGCCCCAGTTTTTCTAAAGATTTATCGGGCCTGTCTACTCTGAAATAAGCCAGCAATGTAAACTTATCGTCCCTAAGCTGAACATAATCCGGAATTTTGGCAATGCCTTTTACTTTAATCACATACATCTGTTCAAAAATAGTGTTTCAAAATCAATATCCTCCATAAATGTTCGGTTTTGAAATAGGCAATCCGACCTAGTTGGGTTTTTTTAAAAACTCTATGGTATTGATGTTATCCGCATAATCCCATAGTTTTGGATGTTGACTCTGACCAAAATTCAATGGTTCCAGATGCCTGTTTAATATCGCCTGACTAATAACACACTGTATATTTTCAGATTCCTGCAGCAATTTTTCCTCTACCTGGTTCAGGTCCTTATATCTCTCATAGTACAACACAGCCAAAGGAGAAGCCATATTCTCATCTTCCTTCAATAAGACAAAACCATTGTCAAAATGTTCGATCAGATTGACCAGATAAATAGATTTGTTATAGTCGTAATTGTTGTTGTATTTAAAATGGTTGATGATCGGATGAAAGGACTGCAACGGTTCAAAAAAACTCTTGATATCGTAATCTTCCGGAATGTATATTTTAGACACATTTCTGCAGCCAAGTCCAAAATAATCAAATATATCATGACCCAGATTTTGTATGTCCTCAAAGGATTCTTTGCCATTGAGTACAGCCACACTGTTCCTGTTTTTCCGGATAATGTTGGGCACCTTTCCAAAATAATACTCAAAGTATCTGGAGGTATTGTTACTTCCTGTAGCAATAACGGCATCAAAATCTTTCAACCGTTCTATATATTGAATGTGCGCTTCAAAATCCGGCTCTATCCTGATCAATTCTGACAAGAGCGCCGGCAATAGTTTTTCGTCAGAGGAAGACAGTTTGATCAAGGCAATGTTTCCAGTGGCGACTACACACAATACATCGTGAAAGCCAACCAGGGGGATGTTACCCGCCAGGATTAGCCCTATCTTTTTAGGATTGGTGGCAGGAACGATATCCTCAAACCACTTTTGTAAATCTTCTTCGTTAAGCATCTCGTGCAGAGAAGATAAAGCTTTCCCGATCTGCTCTTCACTAAACCATGCATTGCTATTGGCTGCAGAGGATATAATGGCTTTGAAAGCGGGATCGGGATTGGCCATAAAATCACTCAACTTGCGCAATGCAGTAATTATTTTTTCAGTTGTTAGATGGGGCATAGCTCGATATTTTCTAGACGTACATTCATCAGTTTATAATGCAAAGTTAACTTTAACCAGAGACATAGACGATAATGCAGGAATAAAAATGAACTTGTACTATTTTAAGAATGATCATGAAGACATGACTTACTGGCGCAAGCTCAAGAGGATTAAGACGGAGAGGGTGAGTTCCAGGTTTTTCTTAAGATAAGATCTAATATAGCGGCTTGATTTTACGACATGGCTATTCACTGTATCGGTGGTAATGCCCATAATCTGACTGGCTTCCTTATAACTCTTTCCTTCAATCTTGCATAAGGTAAATACCTGCTTTTGTTGAGGACTCAGGTTGTTGATCGCTTCTTTAAGAATTAAATTGGTTTCCTTTACATTGTAGGCTTCTTCCGTATGAAGATAATAATCTACCGAATTAATCAATAAACTCGCCATAAGCCTTTTATCGCAAGCCACTTTACGCATGTAGTCGTAGACCAGATTATTCGCGATGGCATAGAGGTAAGACTTAAAGGACAATTCTGGATTAATAGCCTCGCGTTTTTGCCAGATTTTTAAGAATAAATCCTGAAGAAGCTCTTCTGTGACAGAAGCGTCTTTTACAATACTAAAAATTCTTTTATATAGCGTTTTAGCATACATCATATATACCGCATTAAAAGCCGGTTCATTACCCTGTCTGAGTTTTAAAAGCAAATCTTTAGATTCCTCTATTTCCAGGACGTTCATATCCGATTCTTAATTGGTCTTCATGTTGTAATAGCTAAAATACTAATTAACCAGACGAGTCAATCCGATATCTTTTAGATAATGTGAATTATATTCTGTATTAAAAAATAGTTTTAGTTAGTTTATCGCTAAATTATTGGTTGTGTTGATCAACTGAATAACAAATTAAGCAAAAAAATAATTATTGAAAGAATTAATAGGACTGATTTTGTGTTAAATATTGTGGGATTCATTCTCCGTTTGTATCATTTTTCCCGATTTCCGAGATTCAAGATTTACTGATACTACACACGATGAATTATATACTTAAATCATCGTGCGTAAATCAAAATAATATGTTTGATAGACAGTTTGTTAGTGTTTTTTTTTAAAATAGGCTCAATGTACTTTGCTTTTGATTCGTATTCCTTATATAAAGCCTGTATCAACTATGTATGACTTAAACGATCTTTTTAAGAGATATATCAATAACGAATGTACCCAAGAGGAAATTAAATTCTTGTTGAGGTCTTTTGATATATCTGGTAGTGAGGCAGAGCTTAGACAAGCCATAAATGATCACTTAGAAAGTCAGCATCAAACGGAAGAACTGACTAATGTTGATGAACGCATTATCCATGTATATAAAAGCCTGAAAAATAAGATTACTGAGGAAGGGAAGGAAGATCGTGTGCCGGTGATTAAATGGTCAAGGATATTGTCAACAGCAGCTGCGGTCTTAATTATCTCAACCGGGCTGTACTTGTTCATGTTTTCAAATAAAAATGATCCCGCTACAGAGACTATTGCCGTGCAAACACAGAAAATTATCGAGCCGGGTGGCAATAAGGCAATACTCACCTTGCCTGATGGTACACAGGTTGTACTTGATCAGGCGGCAAATGGTTTTATCTCCGGAACGGGAAATGCTACCATTAGAAAAACCGGAGAAGGCATTATTGAGATAGAAAACGAAAAATCAAAAGAGCAACCCGTACAGATTTTAACCTTGCAGACCCCTCGGGGCGGAACGTATCAGCTCAACCTGCCGGATGGAACAAAGGCATGGCTCAACTCGGCCTCTTCCATCAGTTTTCCTTCTGCATTTAATGCGGGCGAGCGTAAAGTCGAAATTACAGGTGAGGTTTACTTTGAAGTTGCTCAGCAAGCCGAAGAGTCAATAACAGGAAAAGCTGGGAAATTTGTTCCTTTTCTTGTGAAAGTAGCGTCTAAAGGAGATAAATATGGACAGGAAATCAAAGTTCTTGGTACCCATTTCAATGTCAATACCTACCCGGATGAGGGAGATTATAAAACAACTTTGATAGAAGGCTCCGTAAGGATCAGTAGTTTTAATCCGTCGGGAAAGGTATTGGATTCAAAACTGCTCAGCCCGGGTCAGCAGTCTAAAGTTAACCGAAATATACAAATATCAAATGTTGATGTGCAGCAAGAGATTGCCTGGAAGGATGGCTTGATTTCTTTTGTAGATGCAGATGTTAAAAGTATTATGCGACAGGTATCCAGATGGTATGATGTTGATGTGGAATATTCATCCCAGTTGCCATCAAGAATATTTACCGGAAAAATACCGAGAAGTTCAAACCTTGATCAGCTTCTGGAGATATTGGAAAAGAGCAATATACATTTTAAAGTGAAAGACAGGAAAATAACTGTTTTGCCTTAAAAGGCAAAAAAACTAACCAAATAAGCTAACCAAATAAACCAAACACATATGAAACAGAACTACTAAAAGCAATCTTAATACAGAAAAAGCCGGTCTGCGCTAACATCCCGGCTTTCACTCTGCTGTTTGACGGCAGAAATCTGGGCAGCATGTAAAAATTCTTAACCTTCTAAACAACAACCCAAACATTCAAAAGTATGAAATTTTTTATATTTCGGGAGCTATTGTATCCTGATCTGAAGCCAATTACTAAGATTTTTCTGATTATGAAATTGACAGTATTGTTTTTAATCGTTACCTGTCTACAGGTAAGTGCAACAGTGAATGCACAAAAAATTACGTTATCAGAAAAGAATACTACGCTAAAAAAGGTGTTCAATAAAATTGAAAGCCAGAGCGGATACTATTTCTGGTATGAGAATGAGGTATTGACGGGTACCTCACCGATAGATGTTAATTTAAAAAATGTGACCTTGAAAGAGGCGCTGGAAGCCTGTTTAAGAGGTCAGAGTTTAACATTTTCCATTGTTAACAAAACGATCGTCTTGGAAAAAAAGGAGACTGTTGTTTTCTCGAGGGAGATCAAAGGTAAAGTGTCTGATTCAACCGGGCATCTGCCGGGTGTTTCCATTAAAGTCAAAGGTAAACCAAGTATTGGAACTACAACAGACGGCAATGGAAGGTTTATTCTGGACGTTCCAGATGAAAATGATATTCTGGTATTTACTATGGTTGGTTTTGTGACTCAGGAAATCCCTGTTAAAGGAAAAGATGTAATCAATGTTGTACTGAAGGAATCTGATAATACTTTGGACGATGTAGTCGTTGTAGCCTTTGGCACGCAGAAGCGGACTGATATGGTGGGTTCTGTGGTATCTATCAAACCCTCAGATTTAAAGGTGCCTTCGAGTAACCTAACGACCGCGCTGGCAGGGCGCGCCGCTGGAGTGATTGCCTATCAAAGAAGTGGCGAGCCTGGTCAGGACAATGCAGATTTCTTTGTGCGTGGGGTAACTACATTCGGTTATAAAACTACACCGCTGATCCTGATTGATGGAATGGAACTCAGCACTACTGACCTGGCCAGGTTGCAGCCTGATGATATTTCCAGCTTTTCCATCATGAAAGATGCGACTTCTACCGCACTTTATGGTGCGAGGGGTGCCAATGGGGTTATCCTCGTGACCACCAAGCAGGGTGCGGTTGGAAAAGCCTCGATCTCCATGCGCGCGGAAAATTCTGTGTCTGCACCGGTAAAAAATATAGAGCTGGCCGATCCTGTTACTTATATGAAGATGGCGAATGAATCGGTGCTTACCAGAGATCAGTTAGGTTCTATTCTATATTCGGATGAAAAGATCAATAATACAATAAAGGGAGCGAACCCGTATATCTATCCTTCAAACGATTGGAGAGAAATCATGTTTAAAGATTATACACTCAATCAGCGGCTTAATATGAATGTCAACGGGGGTGGAGGGGTAGCCAGATATTATGTGGCAGGTTCTTTAAATAAGGATAACGGGATCTTAAAAGTTGATCCGAGGAATAATTTTAATAACAACATTAGCCTCACCAGTTATACCATGAGGTCAAATGTGACTATCGACCTTACCAAATCTACAGAATTGATTGTGAGGCTCAATGGTAATTTTGACGATTACACGGGTCCAATAGATGGGGGTGCTAATATGTACAAAAAAGTAATGCGCTCCAATCCAGTGCTTTTTCCAGCCTATTATCCTACCGATGAAGAACATGCCCATATCAAACATATTATGTTCGGAAATTATTTATATAATAATTCCCCATCATATGTCAATCCATATGCGGATATGACTCAGGGTTATAAAGATTATGCGCGCTCATTGATGCTGGCTCAATTTGAAGTGCAACAGGATCTTTCTGCCTTAACTAAAGGTTTGTCATTCAGAACAATGTTCAATACCAACCGGACATCATACTTTGGTGTGAGTAGATTTTATAATCCATTTTATTACCGGGTAGCTGCCTACGATCAAATGACTCAGGACTATTCTATACTCAGTATGAATGAAGAGACGGCCACAGAATACCTGGGATATCAAGAAGATTCAAAACAGATAGAGACATCCTACTATCTAGAATCTATGATGAATTATAATCAGACTTTTGGTAAAAAGCATGGAATAAGCGGGCTCATGGTATTCATGATGCGCCAGGCTTTGACTGCTAATGCAGGGAATCTTCAGCAGTCGCTCCCATTTCGGAATTTAGGACTATCCGGACGGACTACTTATTCTTACGACAACCGTTATTTCGTTGAGTTCAACTTTGGCTACAACGGTTCAGAACGTTTTCATGAAGACAAACGTTATGGGTTTTTTCCATCCGCAGGTTTAGCCTGGAGTATTTCTAACGAACCGTTTTTTGAAAAATACAAGAAGACGGTGTCCAATTTGCGTCTTAGAGGAACATATGGATTAATTGGAAATGATGCTATTGGTTCTCCGGTCGACCGTTTTTTTTACCTCTCTAATGTAAACATGAATGATGGAGGTCGAAGTGCTATATTTGGTCGCGGCAATGGTACGGCTTCACAGTTAAATGGAATTTCAATTTCCAGATATGCCAACTCAGACATTACCTGGGAGACGGCTGCCAAGCGAAATATTGCTCTGGAATTGGGATTATTTAATAAGGTGAACATTCAGGCAGAGTATTTTAAGGAGATCAGGAAAAATATTCTGATGACCAGAGCTGACATCCCCACTACAATGGGTTTCAATGCGCCGATTCGTGCCAACCTGGGTGAAGCTTCAGGAGAAGGAACTGATATTTCGATTGATTATTCGGAATCGTTCAACAACTCGTTATGGCTTTCGGCCAGAGGAAATTTCACTTACGCAAGCAGTAGGTACAGAAGGTATGAAGAGCCTCAATATGCAGAGAGCTACCGCTATCGTGCCGGCAATTATATCTCTCAAACTTATGGATATATTGCTGAACGCCTCTTCACCGATGATGCTGAAGCGGCCAATTCACCAAGGCAAAACTTTGGAGAGTATGGTGGTGGAGATATTAAGTTTACCGATGTAAATAAAGATGGTCAAATTACGACAGCCGATATGGTTCCAATTGGTAATCCAACTACGCCGGAGATCGTATATGGATTTGGCTTTTCTGCAGGCTATAAAGGCTTTGACTTTTCAGCATTTATGCAAGGGTTGGCTAATGAGTCTTTCTGGATTGATCCTCAGGCGACTTCCCCATTTGCGAATTACCGTTCATCACAGGAGATTAGGGACGGGTTTGCAGCCGGAAAAATTCTAAATAATCAGGTTTTAAAAGCTTATGCCGACAGTTATTGGTCTGAAGATGTACAAGATGTCTATGCGCTTTGGCCACGCCTGAGTCCGGGGATTAGCAACAATAACGCACAAACAAGTACCTGGTTTATGCGAAACGGCTCTTTTCTTAGATTAAAGCAACTGGAATTTGGGTATACATTTCCAAAAAAACTGGTTAGCAGAATCAACGCTTCTAATGTACGCTTGTATGTAAACGGAACCAATCTGTTCAACTTCAGCAAATTTAACATGTGGGACGTAGAAATGGGCGGCTCAGGCCTGGGGTATCCGGTTCAAAGGGTTTTCAACCTCGGTCTGAATGTTAAATTTTAATAAACAACATTACTATAAAAAAAGAAATAGTATGAAACGATATATAGTAGCAGTAACCTCCTCCTTAATTTGCTTGTCGGTCTTGGTCTCCTGTAAAAAGTATTTAGATGTGATTCCCGACAATGTCGCTACGATAGACAATGCGTTTGCCTTAAGGACACAAGCCGAAAAATACTTGTATACCTGTTATTCTTACATGCCCAGAGATGCGGATGGATATGAAAATCCTGCGTTTAGTGGGGGTGACGAAATATGGCGCCGTCAAAATACAGCAGGCGAGATGTGGCAGATTGCCAGAGGTTTTCAGAATATTGTCAATCCTTACGGTAATGGATACTGGAATAATATGTACAGGGCTTTGCGTGACTGCAATATATTCCTTGAAAATATTGGCCGGGTGCCAGACTTACAGGAGAGTGAGCGTAACCGCTGGATTGCAGAAGTGAAATTCCTTAAAGCGTATTACCATTTTTATTTAGTCAGAATGTATGGGCCAATACCACTGGTGAAAGTCAACCTGCCGATTGATGCGGACCAGCAGTTGGTACGTGTGTCGCGCGACCCTGTAGATTCCTGCTTTAATTACATCACACAGTTAATTGACGAGTCGAAGGCTGATCTTCCGGAGACTATAGTAGATCCCGCAAGATGGGGAAGGATCACCCAGCCCATTGCCTTGTCCCTTAAAGCGAAAGTATTGGTTACAGCTGCAAGTCCACTATTTAACGGGAATACGGATCAGGTAGGACTTAAAAACCGGGATGGTAAAGCGCTATTCAGTCCTGAATTTTCACAGGAGAAGTGGGAGCTTGCGTTTAATGCGTGTAAAGAGGCTATAGATATTTGCGCAAAGAACGGGATTAGACTCTATTATTATCCCGGCTCTACGACTTACCAGTTGAGCGATGCCATTAAGACTCAAGTGAGTGTCAGAAATAGTCTTGCAGAAAAATGGAATTCTGAGGTGATCTGGGCCAATACCCAAATGGAAGCGAGCGCCATTCAACGGTTGGCTAATATTGGCGGATTGAATCCTCAATTTGGTGATAACGTTTCTTCCAGTCAGGCTTTAGGTCCACCTCTAAAGATAGTGGAGATGTTTTATAGTAAAAATGGCATTCCGATCAATGAAGACGCAGACTGGAAATATGAAGAGCGGTATAATTTGCGCAGGGCCACTGCTGCTGAAAACTTACTGATCAGGCAAGACTATACTACTGCCCGAATGAATTTTGACAGGGAGCCAAGATTTTACGCCGATTTGGCATTTGATGGAGGTGTTTGGTATGGACAGGGACGTTACGACGATAAAAAGCCATTGGAGTTGTTCTACCTGATGGCGAAAAACAAGCAGTTGCATGGACAGGGTGATCCAACTCTGGGCATTGTTACAGGCTATTTGGTTAAAAAGCTCATTCATTTTGAAAATGTAGAAGGACCGGTTAGAGAATACTCCATCAATACCTATCCATGGCCTATTATTCGTCTTGCTGATTTATATTTAATGTATGCAGAAGCGGCAAATGAAGCTGGTAGGTCACAAGCTGAAGTCTTGGAATATGTTGATCTGGTACGTGCTAGGGCAGGATTGAAAACTGTAGAAGTTTCCTGGTCTGGCAGTTACTCATTGAATAAAGATAAATTTAAAACTCAGGCTGGTAGAAGAGAAATCATTCGTCGTGAACGGGGCATTGAGCTTGCTTTCGAGGGGCATCGCTTTTGGGATCTGCGTCGTTGGAAGGAAGCCATCCGGGTGCAAAACGCACCGATTACCAGCTGGGATTTAACTCAGGAACTGGCTGCTGCCTACTACAGACCGAAGGTGATGTTTCAGCAGACTTTTAATACCAAAGACTATTTCTGGCCAATTGCCGATGGAAATATAGAGGTAAACCCCAATCTGGTACAAAATATTGGATGGTAAAATCGATCAATTACAAAGAAATCAATATGAAAGTAATAAAATATCTGCTTCCCTTACTTGCCTTAACAAGTTTGTTATTTAGCTGCAGCACAGAACACCAATTGGATCATATAGATCCTAATGCACCGGCACCTGCTCAAATCAAGAATGTAAGAGTTGAGGAAACACCGGGTGGCGCATTGTTGAAATACACCCTGCCTGATGATCCAAATATAGCTTACGTCAAAGCTGTCTATGAAATCCAGCCCGGAGTGTTCAGAGAAGGGAAATCATCTTTTTATGTCGACACTCTATCACTCGTCGGATTTGGAGATACGCTAAGCCATGAGGTGAGATTGTACAGTGTTGGTAAAAATGAAAAAGCTTCAAATCCCTTGATCATCAAAGTGACACCAAAGCAACCACCTGTTAAATCTGTATTTAGTACGGTAGATTTGAACGCTGCTTTTGGTGGGTTGAGGGTAAGTTTTAAAAACACCACTCAAGCTAAACTTGCGCTGGTAGTTATGGTGGACAGTTTAAACAACAACATATGGTCACCAGTAACCACGTTTTATACTGAAGCACCTCAAGGAAATTTTTACGCCAGGGGTTTTAATCCGACAGAAAAGAAATTTGCTGTATTCGTACGCGACCGCTGGAATAATAAATCGGATACCCTCCAAAAGTCATTGACTCCCATGCTTGAGCAATTGATCGTGAAGCCTTTCGCCAATGTTGCACTTCCAACTGACACCTATGATTATGTGGAGGTATTTTCATTGGATAAGTTGTGGGACAATAGTTTGGCACCAAACACGGCCGTATTTGCTACGAAAGGTACTGCGCCTATGCCCCAATGGTTTACTTTAGATTTAAAAAAGAAAGTAGTGCTCAGTCGCTTTAAAGAATTTCAGCGTCAGGGTTACGAATATGCAGGTTTCTGTGTAAAAACCTTCGAAATCTGGGGCAGTAATGCACCTGATCAAGACGGGGGATGGAACAACTGGCAGTTGTTAGGTTCTTTTGAATCTTTTAAGCCGTCCGGACCGGGAACAATTACACCTGAAGATCGTGCCTATGCCAGCTTCAATGGCGAGGACTTTGATTTTGAAACACAACCGCCAGCAGTACGTTACATCCGTTTTAAGACGACCTCAACTTACGGCAGTGCGGGACAGGTTTGTATCGCTGAGCTGACTTTTTGGGGACAGCCAATAGAATAGGCTTAGCCTGGTTTTAACTTTTAAATTAGAAAAATGAAAAAAATACACTTATATATACTCATTCCAATCTTGCTTTTCTTTACAGCTTCGGGCTGTAAAAAGATGGATAAGACTTATAAAGATTATGTCGTACCCGGCGGAAATAAATATGCAGGCAAGGCAAATTCCGCACTGGCTTATTCCGGAAACCACAGGGTAAAGATCTCCTGGCTGCGTGGAGCAGATCCAAGTGTAAGATCAGCCAAGATCTACTGGAACAACTATGCTGATTCTGCACTCATTAATTATCCGGTAAAGGGAGACACTATTAGTCACATCATCAGCAATCTTAAAGAGCAGACTTATTCCTTTATTATCAAGACTTATGATAATATGGGTAATTCTTCAGTTCCTGTAGAACTGGTTGGTGCTTCTTATGGGGCAAATTATCAGGCAGGTTTGCTTACCAGGTTCGTAGTATCCTCGGAAGTTGATACCAACGGTGATCTGATCGTAATTTGGGGCAACCCTGATATTACCGGAGGTGCACACGAGACAGAGATTACGTATACCAATCTTCAAAACCAAACCAAGGTTCAAAAATTCACCGTCAGAAAAGATACGAGTATTATTCATGACTATAAAAGAGGTACTACCTATAAGTACAGAACTTTATTTATGCCTGATTCACTGTCTATCGATACATTCTATACGCCAATACAGGAGCAAGTTGTTACTACAAAGTATAGAAAGTTCTTAAAGACGAATTGGATTGCAACAGCAGATTCTTCAGAACCGAGGGATGATCCGAGCTTTTATGTGCCACAGAAGGCCATAGACGACAATATCACTACTTTCTGGCATACGCCCTGGACAGTGTTTACACCATTTCCTCACTGGTTGAGAATAGACATGAGAGAAACCTTTAATGTTGCTTATGTCGAGCTCACTTGCAGGCAGGGGAATGTCAAGGGTATCACAAGATTTGATATCCAGGGAAGTATGGATGGTACCACATGGACTACGTATAAAGCTGGAAACGTCTTGGTGCAGCAGAATGCCACTCAGCGTTTCAACCTGGACAATGTGGTGGCTATGCGCTATCTCCGGATTTATGCCACTGCAGGAGTCGAGGCGCCTACACACCTTGCCGAAGTCTCAGCTTACGGATATTAGTTAGTAATAAGGGTAAGAGGTACGCAGTTACTACGGTAGCTGCGTGGCCTTTTATTGACCAAAGAATAGAATATATACCTAAAAAGTATTATTGATATGCATAGAATAGTATGGAAAACCGCAGTCCTTTTGATGACAAGTCTTTGTCTTTTCTCCTGTGGTAAAGACGACATTATCGAGGAAGATGCCACCCGTTTACCAGATAACGCACAAGGTGTTTCTGTTGTTTCGGGACGCAATAGGGCACTATTGTCCTTCATTATTAAAAGTCCCGATGTTAAAAAATGCGAAGTTTTCTGGAACAACAGGAACAGTTCCAAATTGATAGACATTACTGCAGGCTCTACAGATACGATAAAAACGCTCATCGAAGATCTCGCTGAAGGCAATCACTCGTTTGAAGTCACCAGTTACGATGAACAAAATAATTCTTCCACCATCATTGTTAAAGGCAAGGTGTATGGAGATAGGTATATTAATTCCTTAAAAAACAGGCAGATTAAAGAGCTGACCTATATCGAAGGAGACGAGCCATTTATAGAATGGTCTAGTCCGACCGCAGGTGAGGAAGTCGGTATCCGGCTGACTTATCAGCATCAGGACGGTCAGCTTCGTCAATTAATTATACCAAGGGAAGAGGCCATAACAGAGCTTACTTCTTATAAGGAAAATACGGCAGTTTCCTACAGCTCGATGTATGTACCTGAGCCGGGTTGTCTGGATACTTTTTACAGAGCAGCCTCTGCCATGCCAGCATTTCAAAAAGAGCCAGCCGATATTGCTTTTACTACCCGTTTCGTGGGGCCTGAGGCCACCGGAAATGGCGATGGTAATTCTATAGCCAATGCGGCAGATTTTTTGGACGATAGCTTTTGGTCCGGTATTAATGCTTTGCTTGCTAAGGGCACAGTTTCTATAAAATTTGTTGCTGGAAATTATACCAGGGCATATTCTGAGAAGCCACTGACGTTGAATAGAATCGGGCACAATACGAATCGTCTAACCTTACAGGGCGATGGTGCAAAGACCATATTTATTGCATCTGCAGGTCTGGGTGAAAAAGCGGTCATGATTATGATCCGTGATTCCAAAAATATCCGGATGAAGAATTTCAATTTTACGGGAAATGGTAGTCTGCAATATGCATTGAGAATATATGGTACGCCAAATAGCGCCAATCTCGCCAAAGATATTCTGATCGAAAACTGTAACTGGACAGACATGCGCGGGATCATCTATGGCGCTACCGGAGCTCACTATAACGGCGCGCAGCACATCACCTACAAAAACTGCAAATTCAAAAGAATTGGAGTCGATCACCGTTCACACATGATTTACAATGCCTATGGTTCTACCTATGTGAGCATCCTGAATTGCCAGTTTGAGGACTGCACAGGTGATTTTGTGAGGTTTAGGGATAAATGCGACTACGGAATGGTTAAAAATTCAACCTTTATCCGTAATCCGGCATTTCAAAACAGATTTAAGTTCATTTCTATGCCATTGTATAATGATGTGGACCCGGGCAACGAGACCTTCGCAACCAATTATGCTTTTACTAATAATGTCTTTATCAATGCATCAAATGCGATGGAATTTTATCATGATGGGTTTTCTCCTGCCGGATACAGTTACCTGTTGACCAAAGAAGAAGGTACAATTCTCGAAACCGGTACCATACCAGCTAAAAAGGCACTGTTAAACGCGAACTTTGGGATCAATACTGAAAAAGTACGTATGCATGGCAACCAATACACCAATATAGGTGAAAGATTCACTTTCACGAGTGTGCCGATGTATGGTGCTGTATCTAAGGGATGGGCGAGTACAGTCAATATCGCCAATCTCTTTGACGAAAATTCGGCTCCATTTAGCTGGGAAAAAGCACAATAAGCAATTCAATACTTACCCTTAAATAAACAATATGTTTCATCAGATCAAAAAAGGAATACTGCTTCTTGTTATCGGATTCTGCTTCATTTCTTGCGGAAAGGATGATCTCGTGGAAGAGATTGGTACAGTGCTACCCAATTTAGCCAAACAGGCCACGGTCTATTCAGGCTATAAGAGAGCTAAGCTTTCATTTATAATTGATGATGCCAGTATCAAAAGCTGTGAAATTTTCTGGAACAATAAGGCACAATCAAAAAAGATTGAACTTGACAATAAAATAGGGGCGACCATCACAGCGATGATTGAGGGACTAAGCGAGGGTGATCATACCTTTGAAATCTACACTTATGGAGAGGGAAACCTGTCGTCTGCGCTGCTCCTGAAGACCCGGGTTTACGGCGATGCCTATGTGGGTTCGCTCAAAAGCAGGGCGATCAGCGACGTTGACTTCATGTTTGAACGTGACCCATCTATCACCTGGGGAAATGCTACGACGTCAGAATATGCAACCAATCTGACGTATACCGACCGTCATGATGTGACCAGGGATATAATGGTCGAGCGGACTACCAATAAGACGGTGTTGCCTGATTATAAAGAGAATACGGCCATTACCTACCGCACCACCTATGTGCCGCAGGCCAATATGCTGGATACCTTTTATACCTCTCTGCGCACTGTAAAGACCGCGGATTACTTTTCTAATGTCGTATCTGGTATTGTCAAAAGATCGGGAATGGTCGATTCTGTTCTTACGCATTCTTTTACAAGGGTATCGAACGGAATAACCTATTCTTCCCTGCGTTACCTGAATAAGAAAAGGGAGCCGTTAAGTATTTACGCTCTGGAAGCCGATCTTTCCAATCCTCTGGTCACGCTAAAGGCTGTAATGCCAAATAACAGGACAAGTTTCGCTTTACAAACCGTTAAGGACCTCGCGATTGAGTTTCAAAAACCCGGGGAGACTATCTATGCGGTGACAAATGCCGATTTCTTTGACTGGACTCCCATAGCGGGAGTGCCCTGGGGACCTATATTCGTCAATGGTGCGGTAATCAAAGACGTTGCCAAAAATCCAGGGATTAGTTATTTTGCAATAAAGCAGGATGGAAAACCCGCTATGGGTACATTTTCAGATCTGCCAGCAGCATCGTATCCGGAATATCGCGATCTGGTAGGGGGAGGAGTCAGGCTGATTATCAATGGAAATGTTAGGATTTCCAATGATACAGAAAGGCATCCCAGAACGATCGTAGGTTACACCATCGACAATATGGTATATTTAATCGTAGTGGATGGGCGCCAGACCAATCATTCTGTTGGTATGACCTACGATGAATTGTCGGCCGTCATGAAAAGTCTGGATGTCAGGGAAGCAATCAACCTGGATGGCGGTGGTTCCACCACGATGGTGCTGCGCAAGCAAAATACTTTTGATATCATGAATAACTATTCTGACCCCAGCCCGCGCGCAGTGGCCAATGGATTGGCCATTGTGCAGAAAAATCCTTAAGAAGGCTCCAGATCAAACAAATCTTTTTAATAAATAACACACACAACACACAATTGAAATGATTATGAACACCCTTTTTGCAAAGATTTTGCTCTCGCTGGTTTTTGTCTGTGCCTTGGTGCAGGCGCAGACAAATAAACCAGTCTTTCAGATTATTCCTGCACCCAATACAATCATTCCTATTGAGGGAGAATTTAAGTTCAGTAAAGAAACCCGGATATATGTGGAAGGAAAGAAGGATCAACGTACCGATTTTCTGCTTTCTTACATGAAGAAACAATTGGGGTACACCGGAACTGTGCAATATGTTGCCTCTTCTAAGGCGCTGAAGAATGCGGTCATTCTTCAAACATCAAGGGAAGGTGAACTGTCGAATGAAGCCTACAGGCTTTCGGTTGACAGAAACCAGGTCATCATTCGTGGTCGCGATGCAGGCTTGCTGTATGGTGTATATACCTTCACCCAGCTTTTTCCACTACAACCTCAATGGCCATTTGCGATAAATGCTGTGGTCATACATGATCAGCCCCGGTTTGTATACAGGGGACTAATGGTTGATGTGGCCAGGCACTTTCTTCCTTTTGAGGAAGTGAAGAAGGTCATTGACTTGATGTCGGTTTACAAATTAAACAGGTTCCACTGGCACCTCACCGATGATCAGGGCTGGAGGATTGAGATCCGGAAATATCCTAAACTGACCTCCGTTGGCGCATTCAGGAGTGATCAGGTTATTTTTGGAAGAAGAGAACTGCTGGATACTGTTTCCTATGGTGGGTTTTATACACAAGACCAAATTCGCGAGATCGTGAAATATGCCGATGAAAGATTCATTACAGTTATACCTGAAATCGATATACCCGCACACTCGTATGCGGCGTTGCGTGCTTATCCGGAATATAAAGTGCCTCAGACTGTCAATTCAGCGGATCCGTGGTCGTATAATATTATATATAACCCGACGGAGCAGACTTTTAATTTTCTCGAGGATGTATTCACAGAAGTAGCGGAATTGTTTCCTGGCAAATATATTCACATTGGTGGTGATGAAGCCAATAAAACACCATGGAACGAATCCCCGTTCACACAAAAACTAATTCAGGAAAATAATTTGAAAGACATACATGGGCTGCAGAGTTATTTTATAAAAAGAATAGAAAAGTTTTTAAATACGAAAGGAAAACGCATCATCGGATGGGATGAGATATTAGAAGGCGGACTGGCGCCGGATGCAACCCTCATGAGCTGGAGAAATGAAGAAGGAGGAATAGCAGGCGCGAATATGAACCACGATGTGATCATGGTGCCGCAGACCAAAGGCCTTTATTTTGATTTTGCTCAAAGTACTTCGGCACAGGAGCCTTATAATATTGGCGGGCACGCGCCATTGAAAGCGGCCTACGCCTATAATCCGATCCCCGAAAAACTTCCGGCAGATAAACATAAACATATATTGGGCGTACAGGCCAATGTATGGACCGAATGGATCGGCACACCTGCCAAACTGCAGTATATGCTTTTTCCAAGACTTTTCGCGTTGTCAGAAATTGGATGGACTATGCTTGACCGTAAAGATTATAATGCGTTTTCAAAGCATACTCTGCCTGCCCATCTGGAAAGGCTGGAGAAAAAAGGTGTGAATTTTAGGGTACCTGAAGCTTTCTCCGTCATAGACACTACGATGATTGGTGAACGTTTTACTTTCGAACTAAAGCAGCCCTTATTAGGTTCAACTATTTACTATACGGTAAACGGCCTGACGCCGGGTGATCTGGATTTTAAATACACGAAGCCCATTTCCTTTTTTGTTCCCGCCAATGAGAAGAGAGAAATTAAGACTATCGTGATTACTGAAACGGGTAGACGCAGCTTAGTCACGACCACAACCTTTCACAATCGCCGTCCTTTGGCGGCGAGCAATGTTTCCAGTCCTGTACCCGGTTTAAAATACAAAGTATATAAAGGTGCTTTTAACACTGTAGACCAGTTTAAGTCCAGTCAGCCCATCAAGGAAGGCATCAGCAAAAAACTGGACTTAAAACCCTTCAAAGACAAACACGATGTATTCGGCCTGACGTATGAAGGCTATATCCAGTTGGACGCAGCGGGTGTATATACCTTTTCTGCGCTTGCTGACGATGGTATAAAGTTGTATATCGATGATGAACTGGTTGTCAATAATGATTTCAGGCATGCCGCCATCGAAAAGCATGGATCTGTTCCTCTCGAAAAGGGCTTTCATAAGTTTAAAATTGAATATTTTGATGCCGGGGAGGCCTATATATTAAAGCTCTTTTTAAATTTGAACAATGAAAAAAGAAAAGAACTTGATTTAAACAGGTTATATTACGACAGCCAAATCACGACTAAATAAACTTTAAACCAGTTTGATGAATTTATTTTTTAAAATTACACTTGCTCTGCTGTTATCGGCAAATACCCTTTTTGCGATTCCACCCGGGGCAGGTCAGCCCTCTACAACTTTAAGTACCGATAAGCTCAGCTGCGAATACCTGCAGAATCCATTAGGCATAGAAACTGCCGCACCACGTTTAAGCTGGACATTGACCGCCTCCAAAAGGAATCAAATACAGCAGGCTTACGAAGTTTTGGTAAGCGACAATCTGAAGGATCTTCAATCATTGAAAGGGAACCTCTGGCAGCCAGGTAAAATCCGCACTGCCCAAAGCCTGCATATCGTTTATGCCGGTAAACCTCTTAAAGCATTTAAGCGCTATTACTGGCGGGTAAGGGTCTACAATCAGGATGGAAAAGCCTCGCCCTGGAGTGATGTAGCGTGGTTTGAAACTGCCATGCTGAAACAGGAGGACTGGTCGGCCAAATGGATTGATGACGGATCGGTATCTCCTGAAAAGGATGAAGATTTTTATAAAGAAGACCCTTCGCCATTGTTTAGGAAAGCTTTCAATGCCGTCAAAAAGCCGGTTTCGGCAAGATTGTACATTAGTGGTCAGGGATATTATGAGGCCTATATCAATGGAAAGAAAGTTGGTGATCATGTTCTGGATCCAGGCTGGACCTCCCGTGAAAAACAAGCTTTGTATTGCGTATATGATGTTACCGCGATGATCCGGCAGGGCGGCAATACCACTGGGGTGATCTTGGGGAATGGCTTTTACAACCCTTTACCGTTAAGGCTATTTAGTGCACACAACATTCGTAACGCACAGGAAACTGGCCGTCCATGTTTAAAGGCTGAAATTCATATCACCTATACAGATGGCTCCAAAGAAAAGATCATCACTGATGAAAGTTGGATGACTGCGCCCGGGCCGGTCATCCGCAACAGCGTGTATCTGGGCGAACATTATGATGCCTCAAAAGAGCAGGCCTACTGGCATACCAATAGTCCTTCGAAAAGCCTGACTGGCTGGAAGAATGCGACAGTGACCAAAGGGCCTACCGGGATGCTTTCTCTGCAAATGCAACCCCCCGTAAAGACAACAAGAATATTAAAACCAGTAGGCGTCAAAGAAGTTAAACCTGGCGTTTTTGTTTTCGATATGGGACAAAACTTTGCCGGCGTGGCCAGGATTCATGTAGAGGGACCTGCAGGCAAACGCATTACGCTTAAATATGGCGAAGACATTTATAAAGACGGTTCATTGAATTTTATGACGGCCGTCACCGGACAGATAAAAAGAGGGAATGGTGGTCCGGGTGCACCGAAGATCGCCTGGCAAGAAGATAGTTATACCCTGAAAGGGGCCGGCAAAGAGGTATGGTCGCCACGCTTTACATTTCATAGCTTCCGCTACGTAGAAATCACCGGCTGGCCGGGCACGCCCACTTTAAATGATTTAGAAGGATTGAGGATGAACGCGGATCTGGAGCAAAATGGCACATTTAGTTGTTCTAACGAAATGTTCAACAAGGTCAACGAAATCGCTCAGTGGACATTCCTGAGTAATGTGTTCAGTGTGCAATCGGATTGTCCTGCCCGGGAAAAGCTGGGTTATGGAGGTGATATCGTTGGCACTGCCGAAACTTTTATGTATAATTATGATATGACTAATTTCTATAAGAAAGCCATACAGGATTTCAGAAATGATCAGCGTATCAATGGTGGATTTACGGAAACGGCACCCTTTGTAGGAATCGCAGACCGCGGGCAGGGGAATGGTACAGGTCCTTTGGGATGGCAACTGGCTTATCCCTTTATGCTGAAGCAATTATATGATTTTTATGGTGATAAGCAGGCCATTGAAGAGGGATATCCCGCTTTCCACCGCCAGATGGAATTTTTGAAAACCCAGACTACTGACCATCTTTTTTACAAAGACATCAGTGACCATGAAGCGCTGGATAAGAAACCAGAGGCCTTAACTGCCGCCCTGTTCTATTATCATCATGCAACTTTGATCGCCGAATTTGCAGAAATATTAGGAAAAACCAGCGATGCTTTGGATTACAAAAAGCTTGCTGAACAGATTAAAATCGCTGTTAACCAAAAGTACAGTACCGATAAGACAGGTAAATACGACAATGGAACACAGTCTGCCCAAATCTTCGCCCTGTATTACAACATGCCTGATTCCTCAGAGCAATTTCCGGTTTTTAAAAAGCTGGAAGAAGCATTTGTCGCAAAGAACTGGCATTTATCGACTGGTATCTTTGCCACTAAAATGATGTTTGATGTATTGAGAAAGCAGGATCAGAATGAGATGGCCTATCGTATTGCGAATCAGCGTGACTTTCCCGGATGGGGGCATATGGTCGAAAAAGGTGCCACAACCCTATGGGAAACCTGGGCCTATTCAGATAATACTTACTCACAAAATCATCCGATGTTTGGTTCCATCGTAGAATGGTATTACCGCTCTTTGCTGGGTATCAATTCTGCCAAAGCAGCCTTCGAAAAAATAATCATCAAACCTCAGCCGGCAGGCGATTTGACCTGGGCAAAAGGAAGTTATCAGTCTGTCAGGGGGAAAATCAGCAGCAGCTGGAAGATTGAAAATGATAGGTTCAAACTGGATGTGCAGATCCCGGCCAATTGCAGTGCCGAAATATGGCTGCCCTTGAAAGGAAATGGTTTTTCAGCGAAAAACAATGACAAGAAAAGAGAAGATAAAGACATTAAATTCCTCCGCTATGAGATCGGATATGCAGTTTACGACGTTGGATCGGGTAATTATAGTTTCTAAAATTTAAATCTATTTTGGCAAACATGCAAAAAGTATCAACATATATCATTACACTGCTTCTCCTGATGGGGGGGAGCAGTGTCTTTGCACAAGAGGAAATACCGTTGTATCCTGGGAAAGCTCCCAATGCACAGGGTGTCCAACAAACTTTACCGACGATTACAGCGTTCCTCCCTGCTTCGGGCATGTCGAATGGTACTGCCGTGATCATCTGCCCGGGTGGAGGTTATCATACTTTGGTTAGTACACGTGAGGGAACAGATGTAGCTAAGGCCTATAATGCAGTGGGTATTACCGCATTTGTCTTGAAATACCGCCTGCCAGACAGCAAGACAATGATCGACAAGTGGAAGGGGCCTCTTCAGGATGCTCAGCAAGCCATTAAAACAGTGCGGGAGAATGCCGTCCAATGGAGTGTCAATCCTCAAAAGATTGGTATCATGGGCTTCTCTGCAGGCGGACACCTGGCATCAACCGCAGGTACTCACTTTGATCAGGTGCTGATCGAAAACAAAAAGAACACCAGCCTCCGTCCTGATTTCATGGTGCTGGTTTATCCTGTGATCAGCTTTAAAGATTCGGTTACCCATGCAGGTTCCCGAAATAACCTGGTCGGACCGGAGAATGCCCCCGGCTACAAACGGAACGTTGATTTGTTCTCTAATGAAGATCAGGTGACAGCCCGTACACCACCGACATTTTTAACCCATGCTGCCGACGATAGCATAGTTCCACTTTCCAACACCCAGCTGTTTTACGAAGCTTTAAAGAAAAATGGCGTTGCAGCAGACCTGCATATTTACAGTAAAGGAGAGCATGGATATCTGAAATATCCTGCCTTTAAGGATTGGTTTTCTGTCTGCCTGAGCTGGGTATTGCAACAATAATTACTTTTTTTCCACATTTCAAAAAAGCATATCGTAACAATTTTAAAGTATAAGTGTTATATTTGCGACTGCAAACCTAACCTTTTGCAATAGATATAGAAGAAGAAATGGCTATTAAGATAACAGACGAGTGTATTAACTGTGGAGCATGTGAGCCTGAATGCCCAAATAATGCAATTTATGATGCAGGTACAGCCTGGCGTTTTTCTGATGGTACCAATCTAAATGGTATTATTGATTTTGGCGGACAGGAAATCGATGCTGAAGCAGCACGTGATGCTGTTTCTGATGAAGTATATTATATCGTTTCTGATAAATGTACGGAATGCAAAGGTTTTCATGACGAACCGCAATGTGCTGCCGTATGTCCTGTCGATTGCTGTGTTGACGATGAAGACATCCGTGAGACTGAAGACGAGTTATTGGCTAAAAAAGCCTGGTTGCATCAGGAAGATTAGTCGATCGAATTTATATTAATCGGCAAAATTCAAATAAGTTTCTATAACCTTAGTGGTGAACAAATATGGTATTTCATTTTACCATATGACCAAAGTGAACCAAGCATGTGATCATACTTTGTATCTATGCTGAGTCTACTCTGCCTGTACTATATCGCCGGATTATTTGCGGATCATCTGCGGTACCTCTGCGGTTGTATACAGAGATGATCCGAGGATGTAACGGCCGTAATACTGCGATTGGAAAGTGGCTGGGAGTTAGTACATGTTGGTTTTTTAAAAATCTAAATTTAATGAATTTCTGATGTTACGTAATCAAATTATTTGCATTTTTGTTAAATGTCGGTGCAGGCAAGCCAACATCATTTCATTTCTGTAGCTTGAAGGTATGATGAGATTGATTTAACGCCAAATATGACAAGATGATTTTTTTGCGGACGGGATGTTTTTGTGCGTTTTTTTTGATGCTAAGCATTCAGCTGCATGCACAATCTCCTTCTGCGCAATATTCTGATCTAAGTCAAGAAAATTGGTTTCCTAAACAAGCTGTGTTAAGTGTTTATCAGGATTCTAAAGATCGTCTTTGGATCGGTACCAACGCAGGGCTGTATCATTACAACTTAAGCAATCTCATTAACTTTAATCTTTCTCAGAAGTCTAAAGGTAACCTACTGAATAATTCTGTATACGCCATTGCTGAAGACAGCGATGGCAATATACTTATCGGTACAGAAAGTGGAATAGGTGCACTTAATACACAGTCCGGTGAAATTACTACGATAAGCAAAACTGACGAAACGATTCATAAAATACATCATGGCAGATCTGGTAATATATGGTGCCTGAGCTCTTCTGGTGATGTTTATAAGCTTAGATTTGATAAAGGAAAGTATATCTACGAACTTTTTGCCTCATTGAGCAGCTTTTATGGAAAAAATATACAGCCAAGCGCCATTTACCAATTGACTAATGGCAATTGCCTGGTGTCCTCAAATCAAGGGTTGTTTCAAATTGGTCTGTTTGATAGAAAAATTACCAGAGTGAATTTTCCGCATCTGGTAACTACGATTTATGCTTCAAACGAGAGGTTGTACCTTGGTACGGCAGATCAAGGCATTTTTTCAGGTGTTTTACAGAAGGTTGGTGAGGTATTGGAACTGAAAGCGATTCAACAATGTGATTTTACATTGGACCGGCGTCGCAATTACATTGACAACATAAAAGCACTGGATGGAAAACATTTGATTGCTTCCACACCTTTTGCGGTTTACATTTTTAATAAAAACAATTTAAAAAACTACCATAAGTTAGGTCTGGGGCTATCCTATCAAAAAGAGGGTTTGATCAATGCGTTAATGGTGGATCATGGGAGAAATATTTGGATCGGCTCACAAAAGGGGTTATATAAATATCGCCAGCACACCCTGGCGTATGATTATTTTGAAATTGAGCCCAAACAGTTTAACCGCTCCAGTCAGGTGAGCGATCTTTTATATGACGCGGAGAGAGAGCAGTTATTGATCTCGACTTCTACGGACGGGATCCGCACTCTGAACTTAGCCAATAATCAGATTTCAAACTCCGACTTTCCCGAGAGGACCATCCGATCAATGCGATTCATGAAGAATAGGCAACTATTGATATCAACATCTTCACGTGTGTACAAAGCTGATATTCTTCAAAATGGAAAACTGGATCATCAACTCCTGTATTCTGATACTACAGAAGATATTAATCAAGCTTTAGAAATTTTTCCTGGAGAGTATTGGCTTGCGACCTGGAATCATGGCATCGTGCGTTTCAATACTGTTCAAGATCCGACCAGGGATAAAGTTTATTCTAAAATATCAGCTTATCTGAAAGCTTTGAATCATCTTTTTTGTATAGAAAAAGATGATCATGATAATGTGTGGATTGGTTCAAGGGGTGCTGGAGTTATAAAAGTCTCATTGATTGACGGCAAGATTAAACACTACAAAAAGGATCAGGGTTCAAATGCCTCTAATCGAATAATTTCTATAGATAGAGACAGTAAGGGCCGTATGTGGGTAAGCACGAGGGGAGATGGGCTGCTCAGGTATAACGAAAAGACAGACAGTTTTGATGTATTTGATACCGCTAAGGGATTGCCGTCCAATACTATTTGTTCTTTTGCAGAGGCCAATAATGGCGAGATCTGGGTATCCACTTTAAGCGGTCTGGCCCGTTATGATGAGGATAACCTGTTGCCATTTCAGAGTTTCGGCACAGAAGATGGCATTCTTAGTACCGAATTCAATTTCAATGTCGGTGTTGCGACAAATAATGGAAGGGTTTATTTCGGATCTGGATCTGGTGTATACGGCATACACACCATTGTTAAGAAAAATAAAAGCAAATTTTCTGTTCTTTTTACAGGTTTTACTGCTTTTGGGGAAAGTAATGTCAAATCCCTCTCTTTTACAGGTTTAAGGGATTATCTGAAGTTAAATGATCAAAGTAACGTTATAGCTTTAAAACATGAGGAAAACAATATACAAATCTCATTTGCTGCATTAGACTATACCATTTCTGAGAAGAATAAATATGCATACCGGCTATTGGGACATGACCAGGACTGGAAATTCGGCAAAGGGAAAAGTGATCTCGTCCAGTATTACAACCTTCCTCCGGGAGATTACCGCTTTGAGGTAAGAAGTGGTAATGCAAGTGGAAATTGGACTCCAAATTCGGTATTTCTGAGCTTTCAGATTGCGAGCTCATATTGGGTAGGCCCGCTCGCGATTGCTATTTATTTCATTATTATAGTTTCAGCATGTATAGGCTTTTATTATATAAGGAAAAGATGGTTTAAATTGAATGATGACTTATCGCGTGAAAAAGATGAGGTGGAAAAACACCAGAAACAGATGGTATTCTACACCGATTTATCTCATGAGATCAAAAACCGGCTTTCACTTATATTGGGCCCTTTGGAAGAGGCTTTAAGTGGAAAAAAAGTGAATCAAAATATACTTCATAATTTATACGGCCAGGCGTTGCGTCTTCAAAAGCTTTCAGACCAGATTCTGAATATTAGAAAAGGAGAATATGGTAAGTTTATTTTATCAGCAAGTGAAAGAAACATCACCCAGGTATTAAATGACGTCTATGCTGAAATGGAGCCGATGGCTATATTAAAAGGACTTAATCTTGAATTTTCATCCAATACGACAAGTTTGAATGGATGGATTGATGAAGAGTTACTGGAAATAATTGCACTCAATTTATTGAGTAATTCGATCAAGTATTCAAACCCCGGAGCGTATGTGACGATGAAGGCCGAATTGCAGTATTTGGGTCGGGAAGACATTAAATCTAATTATAATAAGGATGGCAATTACTTATTTTGTTCTGTCATGGATACAGGGATAGGGATTCCCCAAGCTGATATAAAAAAGGTTTTGGATCCATTTTACCGATCAGACAATGCTATTGGCAGAAAAGATGAGAAAGGTAGTGGAATAGGCCTGGATTTAGTCGGCCGGTTGGTGTTTTTACATAAGGGCTGGCTTACGATTGAAAGTGAACAAAATAAATCAACAGTTGTCAATTTCTATATACCTATCGATAAAGACCAGTATAAACCTTACGAGATCAGGCCGGATAAAGATAGTTCTATTGTGATACCGGCAAAGCTGGATTCTATTGGGGAAGACATTATAAAGCCGGAGCTGTCTCAGTCCAATGGATCTGTTGACGGAGTAGAGAAGTCTGTCATGAAAAAGATACTTGTTGCTGAGGATGATGAGGACATGAAAGACCTGATCGTAAGTATACTCCATTCGGATTATATTGTTTACAGTGCCGCAAACGGCAGTGAAGCATTAAGCTTAGCTGAAAAGATTCAACCAGATCTAATCTTGAGCGACCTGGTGATGCCGACTATGGACGGCCTTACTTTTTGCAGGTCAGTTAAAGAAAAATTTCCAAACAGGCATATCCCGTTCATCATACTTACGGGAAGAAATAGTGAAGAGCAAAAATTGGTTTGTTTTCAGAATCAGATTGATGACTTCATGGAGAAGCCTTTTAGCCCGGAGCTGCTCAGGTGGCGGGTAAAAAGCATGCTCCATACTTTCGGTAAGTTAAATAATGATAAAATGGAGCCGGGCACAGAATTTCTGACTCCCGCATCGGCGGATGACAAATTTATTCAGGATGTCATCTCAATCATTGACGCAAATATAGATAAGGAGTACCTGAATGTAGATTTTATGTCTAATGAAATGTGCATGAGCCGTGCTACATTTTACAGGAAAATGGACACGCTGCTCTCTGAATCGCCCTCTACGTATATCCGTAAATACAGGTTAAAACGTGCGGCATTTTTACTGGCCTCAAAAAAATATAGCGTATCGGAGGTGGCGTATCATGTCGGTTTCAATGATCCAAATTATTTTGCCAAGTGTTTCCAAAAGGAATTCAAGACTTCTCCTTCTTCCTATAACACAGATCTATAGCTGGAAGCGTGTAATCAGCCACGACGGGCAATTCTGCTATGTTGAGACACTTACACCTGCTTATGAGATTTTTGTTTGTTCCATTGGAGATAATTTTACGGTCACTAAACCGGGCATATTGCCCAATGGATAACCAAATGTAAACTAAAATTTGATATGGATATTTTTACCAGACATTCATTGCACCGATACCGGTACAAATTTTCTTTTGTAATTTTTCTGCTTACGATTTTTCTCGCCGCCGATATCAAGGCACAGACGGGACAATTAACGATAAGCGGTAAAGTTTCAGACGAAAACAATCAGCCTATTCCAGGTGTCAGCGTGCGTGAGGCGGGTGGTCAGGCCGGTACTCAAACCAACAGTGAGGGAAATTACGTGATTGTCGTAGGCGGCGGGAATATTACCCTGTCCTTCAGTTATCTTGGATTTCAGACGAGAGATGTTCCGGTTAACGGACGCACTACCCTCAACGTGAGTCTCCAGGAGCAGCTGAATCAACTCGAAGATGTTGTAGTGGTCGGCTACGGCGTTCAAAAGAAAGAAAGCGTTGTCGGTGCTATTGCACAGATTAAAGGCGAGGCTTTACAGCAAGTGGGAGGCACATCTACCATTTCAGAAAGCCTGCAAGGCTTAATGCCCGGCCTTACTGTTATCAATTCCAACGGCCGACCCGGTACTGATAACGCCAGGATGCTGATCAGGGGGCAGTCTACCTTTAATGGGGGAGCCCCTCCATTTGTATTGGTTGATGGAGTAGAGCGGAGCCTGGATCAGGTAGATCCAAATGAAATCGAAACCATTTCGGTATTAAAAGATGCCTCCGCTACGGCAGTTTATGGTACCAGGGGTGCCAACGGGGTAATTCTGATCACGACCAAGCGCGGTGTTAAAGGTAAACCAGAGTTTTCCTTTACATCCAATTTCGGATTTAAAACTCCGACAGTCAATCAGGAATATGCTGATTATGTAACCGCAATGGAACTATATAATGAAGCGGCGATAAACGATAAATTATTCAGCAATCAAATTCCAGGTTCTGAAATAGAGGCTTGGAGACAAAATATTGGCCAGGCAGGCCCAAATAACCAGTATTTTCCACAGGTAGATTGGTGGGAGGAGTTGGTGAGAGACGTAGGCTATCAGCAGAATTACAATCTGAATGCCAAGGGAGGGTCAGACTTTATGAAGTATTTCGTATCTCTCGGATATCTGGATGATGGCGACATTTACCGCACGGAAAAAAATGACCGTTTTGATCCCAGCTTCAGTGTAGAGCGTTATAACTGGCGTTCTAACTTTGATTTCGACATTACCAAGACTACCCGGTTTTCTGTAAACTTCTCGGGAAACTTCAGGTATCGCAATCAACCTGCTTATCGCATTGATGGGGGAGGTGAAGATCAGTTTTTCCGCAGGATGTTTGCAGCACCAAGAAACGCTTTCCCTTTGTTTCATTCAGACGGTTTTCCGGGTGAATCAGCTTCTGGAGAGCACAATATGGTTCAGGCACTAAATCAGGGTGGCCAGCGGATATTTAAGTCTTTTCAGGGATTTTATGATGCCCAGATCTTACAGAAGCTTGATTTCGTTACAAAAGGATTAAATGTGAGAGGTAAAATATCTTATACATCGGGCTCAGAGTATGCAAGCTCGATTAATAGGGAAGGTGCTGCAGGAGGTCGTTTTTCAGATTTAAATGTGATTCGGTTTTACCGCCTGTTTGACTATACAAGACCACAGGTGGCGGCTGATGGCTCTATAAGTTATCCTTTGATTACCCAGTCGCGTTATCCAAATGATCAAACTCAAGAGGAGCCTCTGGTAGCTACACCGGATACCTACAACGGTTATGACCGCGACCTTTATTATGAATTGTCACTCAACTATGCCAGGCGATTCGGAGATCATGACTTCGGTGCGTTGTTGTTATTCAACAGGCGTTCTCTAATCAGTCAGGGTAATTCGGTAGGACTTGGAATAGGTGAATTTGGTGAAGATTATGTAGGTAGAATTACTTATGGATATAAGTCTCGTTATCTGACCGAATTTAATGGGTCATATACAGGGTCTTCTAAGTTTGCACCAGGTCAGCGCTATGGTTTTTTTCCTTCAGCGGCCGTGGGTTGGATCATCAGTGATGAACCTGTTCTGAAAAACCTGATTGGCGATAAAATATTAAATCTATTGAAGGTCAGATACAATTGGGGTATAGTAGGTAGTGACAGAAGCGTTCCTGCCAATCAGTTTCTCCAATCATTCTCCTTAGGGGGTAATGTCCGCTTTGGAGATGAAAACTTCAGTACTTTCGGGCCTTTGTACGCAGAGGGCATTACAGCCAATGTAAACAACACCTGGGAGACCGGGACTAAACAAAATTTTGGTATTGAGTTCAACCTGATTTCGAAGATTAGAGGTACCATAGATCTTTTTAGTGAATCCAGAACTGATATTTTGTTGCAACGCCTTACCATTCCCCGATCTTTTGGTAATGCGCCTCCTTTCGCTAATATTGGTGAAACCAAAAATCATGGGATTGAAATTGACCTGGGCTGGGACGATAAAATTGGTCAGGATTTTCGCTATCGGATCAATGCAACCTACGCATGGTCCGAAAATCGCATTGTTGCGAGAGATGATGCACGTTCACTCGCTCAATATCTGAAACAAGCAGGTAAGCCTATCGGATTTGCCCAAAGATATTTACAGACAGGCTATTATAATTCTCTGGATGATGTGTATAACTATGCAACGCCCAATGTAGGAACACCTCAAAGCGGAATCCTGCCTGGCGATTTCCTGTATGCTGACTACAATGCTGACGGGGTAATCGATCAGTTTGACCGGGTGCCTATGAAGTACACTACTGTTCCTCTTCAGGTAGCTACCTTGACTCTGGGATTCAATTATAAAAACTTCGGTTTCAATATGATGTTTTATGGTGCTTTCAACGTGTACAAAGAAGTACCTGATATTTTTCTTTGGGACTTCAACAATGGCTTTATCAACGGGCAACCCAATATATCCAACAGGTGGACTGCTGATAATCCTATGGCGGCAGAGAAGCCTACCTTGCACGCAAGTATTCATAGACACAATCAAAATACCGCAAGTACATATACTTACGTAAACTCTACTTTTGTCCGTTTGAAAAATGCCGAGGTGTCTTACCGATTAAGTAAACAGGCACTCAAAAGTATCGGACTCAATTCGATTCAGTTTTATGCAAATGGCAACAACTTGTTTACGGTTACTGATCTGAACAGCCGGATTGATCCGGAAACTTCGGGAGACAATGTTTACCCGGTCGTTAGGCGGTTTAATTTAGGTTTAAGAGCTAACTTTTAATTATTGAATGATGAAAAGTATAAAAATATTCTTAATTGCATTTCTGTTTTTTGCATCTGGCTGCGAAAAGTATATAGATAAATCAGACCAGATCCCTTTGGATGAGCAAGACATTTTTGGCCGCTATGAGGGTGTCAGGGGTTACCTCGACAATTGTTACCGGGCATTGCTGGATGTCTTCGCATGGGATTCTCAGAGTATGGCCAGGACATATATCGCTGGCATATCAGATGAGGCTGGGACACTATATTCCAATCCAATGAACACGGTAATCAATCTGGGCGACTGGCTTAACCGGCGTACTGTTGGTGAGATCGGCTTCAATACCACCGATGCTGTCGATGTGGGCAAGGAACAGGCGCCTTTAATGGACAATGCCTATTTCTGTCTGAGAATTGCGAATAAAGTCATTGCCCAGGCAGCTGAAGTACCAGGTATTACTTCTCAGCAACTCGATGAATTGTTGGGACAAGCATATTTCATGCGCGGCTGGTATTATTTTCAATTGATTCAGCGGGTAGGTGGCCTGCCGCTTTACGATAGGGCTTACGCGGCTGATGACGACCTGGATTTGCCCAGGCTGACTTATGCTGAGTCCAACGAGTTTGTGATTGCCAATATGGATGAGGCGATCAGTCGATTGCCGCATAAATGGGACGTAAACAATACAGGAAGGGCTACGAAGGCTGCGGCTATGGCCGTAAAGGAAATGGCTATGTTGTATGCAGCCAGTCCGCTGATGCAAAACGACCTCAACAGTACGGTAAACAAAGGGTATGGAGTTGCACAGGCAGAACGCGCAGCTGAATATGCCAATGACCTGATCAAATATACACAGACCAATACCGGCGGGACAAATTACCGCATGTTGCCTGGGGCAGAATACAAGAACATCTTTTATCATAGTCCTAAAAACTATTCTGATGAACAGCTCTGGTACAATATGGACGCAGGCCTGAGAAATCAGGAACGTGGTTTGCGTGTACATTTTATAACGCAGTTCCTTTCTGGAGGAACTGGTGTAGATGCGGCCCCTTTCACCGGCCCTACGCAAAATATCGTAGATAAATTTGAGAAGGTCGTTGGAGCTGCTGCTTATCCTATTGACGATCCGCGTGCACAATACGATCCTCAAAATCCGTATGCAAACAGGGATCCCCGCTTAGCCAACAATATTGTTGTTCCAGGTGAAGCCTGGGGCAGTACGGCCAACAACAGTCAGGCTTATCAGGAACTGTATGTGGGTGGGCGTGATCTGAGAAATGTTGAAACCAATAATGCGACCAGAAACCGCCTGGCAACAGGATATTTAGCAAAGAAATTTGTCTGGCCATCAGCCAATACATTCAATGCCCAATACACGATCTTTCGGGTCAATACCTGCTACATTCGTCTTGCTCAGGTATATCTGGATTATGCAGAAGCCATGAACGAAGCATACGGGCCGACAGCTGATCCAAAGGGATACGGCCTCACTGCAGCTGCTGCGATCAATATAGTCCGCAATCGTGCAGGCATGCCAGACGTTCTCAGCGAGTTCACAGGTAGTAAAGAAGCTTTAAGAGGGCGCATCCGCAATGAACGTGCGGTAGAGCTTTTCTTTGAAAACCACAGATGGCACGACCTAAGAAGGTGGATGATTGCCGAAGAGGTTTTCCGTACGCCAATACGTGGTATCAGGGCTACTCCTCCAGCCAATCATGCCAGCGTAGCGAATAAAAGCACGCTTAAATTCAACTATAATGTGATAGATCTGGTAACAGAGCAACGCATCTTCCAAACCAAACATTATTGGTATCCGGTAGATCAGGTGCAGGTAAACGATCAATACAACTTTAAACAGAACCCTGGCTGGTAGTGCTTAGGATAAAAGAAAATCAAATGTTAAAGAAAAGATATATTGTTTTTGTTGCCGCGCTGTTATCGTCCGCTGTGCAGTCTGAAATGGCACAGGCACAAAAGAAAAATACAGATTCAGCCGCTTCCTCAAAAGTGGAAGAAATTAATTTGCCTTTAAATAATGTTGTAGATCGGCGATCATTTACAGGGGCAGTAGCTAAAATAAGCGGAGAAGATTTGTTGAGGTATCCCGATCTGTCCTTGAGCAATACATTCCAGGGACGTCTGATGGGCGTTTATGTACGGTCTACAAGTAGTGGACTGGGCAATAACACCTCCAGCTTGTTTGTTCGTGGATTAAGCAGGGGCGGTTCTGATAATGCTTTAACGCTGGTAGACGGAATTGAACGTCCGATCGACTTCCTCAATCCGGAAGAGGTGGCCAGTGTGGAAGTACTTAAGGATGCAGCTTCCAAGATCCTTTATGGCCCGCGCGCTGCCAATGGAATCATCCTGATCACGACCAAAAGAGGTATGGAAGGACGCAACGTATTGAACGTTAAAGCGGAATACGGTCTGAGCAGTGTAGGCCGAATGCCGGAATTTTTGGACAGTTACCAGTATGCACAACTGTATAATGAGGCGAGGGCAAATGACGGCCTGAGTCCTTTTTATAGTCAACAGGCCCTGGAAGGCTACCGAAACAGCTCAGGACCTGACGATCAGTTGTATCCTAATGTGGATTACTACAATTATTTTATCAATCAATCGGCACCTATCCGCAGGGCTTCGCTCAACTATAGCGGAGGTGGCGACAACAGTAAATTTGCATTAGTACTTGGATATACCGGCGCCAATGGGTTTGAAAAGCATGGAAAAACACCAACTCAAGACCGCATCAATCTAAGGGGAAATCTGGATTTCAGGATCTCCGATGATTTCAAAGCATTCGTAGATGCCGCAGGAGTTATTGATCGCAGGCTATGGGCGGGTTTGAATCAGAATGAGGTGTTCGGCGCTATGAGCACACATCGCCCGAATGAATATCCGATTTTTATTACCGATCCTGCGTTAACAGGGCAGTTGCCTGCTATCGGACTTTCTTATGTACCACCATTGGGCGGATCTTTTGTGCGCCCGGCCAACTTAATGGGCGGATTGGCATACGGAGGCTATACTCAGCACAATTACTTTTACGGGCAAACTAATTTCGGTTTAGATCTCAATCTTAATAAAGTAGTAAAGGGTTTTTCCGTAAAAGGGGTCCTTAATTTCGACAACTACCAGTTCTTCCAAAGCGGTCGGGCAGAGACAGCGCCGACCTACTCTCGGCAGTCTGTAATCGATGGCAACGGACAAGAAACAGTGAGTTATGTCAATCTGCTGAAACGGGTCGTGGCCAATTCTGATGTCAGGCAAAGCGAAGAGATCACCCGAAATTATGGTTTTACAGGATCACTAAATTATAACAATCAGTTCGAAAATAGTTTGCTCACAGGTTCCTTAAGCCATTTCTACTATAAACGGGAAAATAGCAGCACCTACCAGGACACAGAAAATACAAACACTTTGCTCAACCTGCGTTATGCCATTGCCAACAAGATTTTTCTTGATGGTTCTGCTGCATTGATGGGCAGCAACAAGTTTGCGAAAGGCAACCGCTACGGCCTGTTTCCGGCTATTGGTTTAGGATGGGTACTATCTGAAGAGAATTTCTTGAATAACAGTACTTCGATCAATTTTCTCAAGTTGAAAACCAGTTTTGGTATTTTGGGATACGACCGCGCGACAGCCTTCTATCTGTTTGACGACCGATGGGGAAATAACGGAACTTATACTTTAGGAGAAGCAAATGCCGGCAACACCGTGCCGCGCACCAGCCTCAACCTGATCGGCAATCCGGATCTTAAATGGGAAAAATCGAGAGAACTAAATATTGGTGTAGAGGCCAGGATGTTTGACAACAATGTCTCTCTTGAATTCAACTATTTTAATGAATTGCGTTACGATATGGTGATCAATCCGTTCAACATCTACTCGACGTTCTCCGGAGGTCTGTATCCAAGGCTAAATATTGGTGAAACATTTAACAATGGTGTAGAAGGTCAGATCACCTGGCAAAACAAAATAGGTGAGGTAGATCTGCGCCTGGGCGGTAACTTCATATTCAGTAAAAACGATGTGCGTGCAAACGAGAGTTTGATCTATAATGAACAAAATCTAAATACAATCAATCAGAGCTCAGATATTGTTTTTGGTTACTTAGCCAATGGGTTGTTTAAGAATCAGGCAGAAGTAGATGCGGCACCTAAGCAAACACTTGGACAATATGGTGTTGGCGATATATCTTATGCAGATCTAAACGGCGATAATATCATCGATGAGCGTGACCGCAAAGTTATTGGTAACAATTTTCCCCGTACGTCCATCGGTCTGGATGTCAATTTAAACTACAGAGGGATCGGACTATATGTTCTGGGTACATCTGAACTTGGTGTGAACAACATGCGCGACAATAATTATTACCGCAACAATGCGGAAAGCAAATATTCAATACTTGCACTCGATCGCTTTCATCCGGTCAACAATCCAGATGGCAACATGCCGCGCCTGACCACTTACAGTGGATCTAACAACAATGTGGCAAGTACGTATTGGATCGAAAACGCCAATTTCTTCAGACTTAAAAATGTAGAGCTGAGTTATGATCTTGCTGCGGGCGGTAAGACTGTCCAAAACTACAGGTTCTTTGCGCGAGGTACAAACTTGTTCGTATTGTCAAACAATAAGGATCTGGATCCTGAAGTAATCAATGCAGGTGTGACCAACTATCCGCTTTACAGAACATTTACCCTAGGTGCATCAGTTAATTTTTAGAATTAAAGACATGAAACTCAAGAATGTAATATATATAAGTGTTCTAATATTAAGCCTTACGGCTTGTAAAGACGCACTGGATCCAAAGATTGACAGTGAGTATACAAATGAAGACACCTGGAGAGTCCCTGATAAGGCGCAAGGTGTACTGATGAATGCGTATGCCAATACACCAGGACGGTTTGATTTCTATTCCGGTAACAATTTCCTGGATGCCGTGACGGATAATGCTGTTTCAAACGATGTGTGGTCTGCCATCTTCCAAATGGGCGAAGGTAGCCTCAGTCCCCTGAGCAATCCGGTCGGCGATTGGAGCAATGCCTACACACAATTTCGAAATATCCACCTCTTTCTGGAGAATGGTTTGGGTCCTAATGTTGTGTATGACCTAACTGGTGATGCCAATGATCAGGAATACAAAAAACGCTTGAGAGGTGAAGCTTATTTCCTCCGCGCCTGGTGGGGTTTTCAACTACTTCAGGTTTATGGAGGCAAGACCAATGGAGGTGAAGCTCTCGGCTATCCAATCTTATTAAAAACTTTGTCTGATCAGGAAGCGCTGAACCTGGATGTAAAACGAAATACTTATGAGGAATGCGCCCTGCAGATTATGAAAGATTGTGATGAAGCGTTGGCGAATTTACCTCTTCGTTACCAGGGTGAGAGCTTAATAATCGGGCTTAGAAACATTGGCCGTGCGGATCAGCAGTCAGCTGCGGCTTTAAAGGCGCGAACGGCTGTTTATGCCGCCAGTCCGGCCTACCAGCCAGATGCTGTGACACGCCTTAACGGGCAGGGATCATTTACTGTAGTCGATGCCGCAACCTATCAATCGAGGTGGGAGCGCGCAGTAACTGTTTCGCAAGCTGCGATTACGCTGATCGGTAATTTTACCAGTTTAAGGGAAACAGATTTTACGAAAAGTGGTGTGATGCCATCCGATTTTATTTTCCGCCGCTGGTTCAACAGCAATGTTATGGAAAGACAGCAATACCCGCCTTATGAATTCGGGATTGCCACTACCGGTCCATCTCAAAATTTGGTTGATGCGTTTCCTTCTTTGAATGGATATCCAATTACAGATGCCCGCTCCAACTACAACCCTCAAAACCCTTATGCAAGTCGCGACCCTCGCCTGGATTTGAATATATATTACAACAACCGGACCTTCGATGGTCGTCCGCTGGAAATATTTGACGGCGGACTCGATTCGAGAACCCGTTTCCCTAACGCATCCAGATCTGGCTATTATGTACGTAAATGGCTTTCTAACAAAGCTGATTTACTAAATCCGGAGGCTCCGCAGAATGATTTCCATTACTATGTGATGCTCAGAAAAACAGAATTGTACCTGAATTATGCGGAAGCTACTAATGAAGCTTATGGGCCGAATGCAGTTCCTCCGGGATCCACGCAATCTGCCGCAACCGTGATAAAAAATATCCGTAAAGGTGCCGGTCTGACAGCGGCCAGCTCTGATACTTATGTAAACGAAGTTGCAGCACTAAGTAAGGATGCTTTCCGTAGCCTCGTTCAAAATGAGAGACGTCTGGAACTGGCTTTTGAAAACCACAGGTTTTTCGACATGCGCCGCTGGGTGCTTCCCATCAATGAACCAGTCAGAGGTGTAAAGGTTGTTCGCACGGGCAATAACGCCTTCGAATATTCGACGTTTGATGTTGAACCGCGCAAATTCAATGAATTGAAGTATTACTATTTACCCATTCCATATACGGAAACTACAAAGAGCCCGGGTTTGGTTAACAATTTAGGATGGTAAAAAAATGAAGAAAATGAAATTATTCCATACAATAGGCTTGGCCGTAGCTGTACTTACAGCAATCAGCTCATGCAAGAAATACGAATCCTTCGAGACGGACTACGATTATACCGCAGTTTATTTTGCCTCACAAAAACCTCTGCGTACCATTGTCGCTTATGATCAGATGCAATTTAAAGTGGGTGTCGCCTTAGCAGGTGTGAGGGAAAACAATCGGGAAGAAACAGTTACATATACCATTGATCCGACTTTACTTACTAGTGTAGCTGGTGCCGGGGTTTTTAAATTGCTTCCGGCCAATTATTACACAATAAGCAGCCCTGACAAGATGGTCGTGCCTAAAGGTGGCCTGATAGGCGATGTAACCGTAACGCTAAACCGTGATCTGTTTACTGCCGATCCGGAAGCTTTAACAAATACTTATGCATTGCCCTTACGTATCGTCAGCTCTACTACAGATTCTGTATTGAGAGGCAACGCAACCATTTCCGCTAAAGATTACACTATTCTGGTGGTTAAGTATATCAGCCCTCAGCATGGTACCTATTATCACAAAGGCATACAGGAAAAAGTAAATGACCTTGGCAATGTTTTAGAAACAGTGCGCTATACCAATAAAGATCTGATCAGAAATACTACCTGGGATTTAAGCACACTTTCATTAAATGAGGTGAGAACCACAGGAGTAGGAAATAAGACCAATGCTAGCCTGCGCTTACTTACCGCGCCAAATCAGACGGTCTCCATCAATGCTGTCAGTGGCGCTGCAGTTACTACTGGTAATGGTACTTACGATCCTTCGAAACGAGAGTATTATTTACAATATAGTTTTACACAAGGAAGCGGCGCCACTCTGGAACGTTTTTCTGTCAAAGACACACTTATTTTGAGACAGCCGCCAGAAAAAGATCTGCGTTTTGAAGAATGGTAATGATGAGATTAAAAAGTTTGCTGTTTGTAAGTTGTATGCTGGTGCAATTCTCATTCGCCTTCGCACAAATTGCTACAAAATCGACTGTTAAAGGTGCAAGCCAACCCAACATCATCTACATTCTGGTAGATGATATGGGTTATGGCGACCTGAGCAGCTATGGACAAAAGCATTTTAGCACCCCCACACTGGACAGCCTCGCCAAAACCGGCATTCGTTTTACCGATCACTATGCCGGTAGTCCGGTCTGCGCACCATCCAGAGCTTCATTGCTCACCGGTCGGGATGGCGGACATAGCCGAGTACGCGGTAATTATGAAACCAGCCCTCTTGGTTTTGGCTCGGGGCTTGAATTGAGGCCTGAAGACCCGACCCTGGCCGAAGTAGTCAAAAAAGCCGGCTACCGTACAGCGCTGATCGGCAAGTGGGGACTGGGGATGAACAGCACTACAGGTGCACCAAATAAAAAGGGTTTTGATTATTTCTTTGGTTTCCTCAACCAGGCGCATGCACACACCCATTATCCGGATTATCTGCACCGCAATATGGACAAAGTGGATATCCCTGAAAATAAAAATGGTCAGAATGGAAAGTTTAGCGGTGATCTGTTTACAAATGAATCTCTTCAATATATAAGCCAGCAAAAAGCTGAGCAGCCCTTTTTTTTATATCTGGCGTACATCACACCACATGCAGAATTGATTGTACCTGATGATGCGCTGTTTCAGTCATTCAAAGGTAAATTCGACGAAATTCCTTTTGTAGGGGGCAAACAAGGCAGCAATGGTACGAATAGTTTTGGAGCTTATCGTTCACAGAGCCATCCACTGGCGGCTTATGCCACGATGGTTATGCGCATAGACCGCGATGTTCAGAAAATCGTAAATGAATTGAAGAAAAAGGGTCTGGCAGAGAATACGATTATTATGTTTAGCAGTGACAATGGCCCGCATAAAGAAGGTGGGTCAAACCCACAAGCTTTAAACAGCAGCGGAGGATTGAGAGGAGCTAAGAGAGATGTTTATGACGGAGGCATCCGGGTACCTTTCATTGTCAACTGGCCACAGGGCATCAAGCAACCAGGGCGCGTTTCTGGACACATTTCTGCTTTTTACGACATCATGCCCACCATTGCCGATCTGGCTGGAGTAGATTTAAAAAAGAACGAGATACCTACAGAGGGACTTTCCTTACTACCCACCTTTAGAAATCAGAAAAGCCAGAAACAACACCAATATTTATATTGGGAATTTCATGAAAACAAAATACCTGATCAAGCTTTGAGAATAGGCCATTGGAAAGGGGTACGCCATGGTCTGGACTCCGCAATAGAACTTTATGACCTGTCAAAAGATCGCGCAGAATCCAATAACATTGCTTCTCAGCATCCCGATATAATCAAGCGTATGGAAGAAGTTTTAAAAACAGCCAGAGAACCTCATGAAATTTGGTCATTAAACAAAACAGGTAAACCTTAGTCTAACTCGAATATGAAACTAAAACGTATTTTTTTTACAGTACTACTGGCTGTGTCTACCACCGCGACAGGTTGGGCACAAAACAAACCTAAAAACATCATTCTCATTTTTGCGGATGATTTAGGCTACTTAGATGTTGGCTTTAACGGGGCCAAATTTATTGAGACACCCAATTTGGACAACATGGCTAAAAATGGGATGGTTTTCAATAACGCTTATGCCGGCGCTGGCAACTGTGCCCCTTCCAGAGCATGTCTTATGAGTGGAAATTACACTCCGAGGCATGGGGTATATGCAGTAGGAAGTACCACCCGTGGACCTAAGAAAGAAATGAAAGTTGTTCCAATCCCAAATAACAATGACCTGGCGCCATCTTTCGTGACTATGGCGGAATCGCTCAAAGCAGCAGGATATAAAACAGGAATATTTGGAAAGTGGCATCTGGGAAGTGATAAAAGAAAAACCAATCCAGAAGACCAGGGTTTTGATGTGTATCACGACTCCCGTCAGAAAGACCCAAACAAGACTACCAATACTGTAGATGATCCTAAAGGCACTTTTTCCAATACCAAAGCCGCTTTATCATTCATCACAGAAAATAAAGACAAACCGTTCTTTGTATACCTGGCCCACCACGCTATTCATGGCGGATGGGAGGCCCGGCCAGAGACTGTAGAAAAATTCAGGAAGAAAAACCCAAATGCCACTAAGCAAGAATTACTATATGCAGGCTGTACCTATGATATGGATGCTTCTGTTGGTATGGTCATGGATGCATTGAAGGCCCAGGGTTTGGATAAAAATACGCTTGTGGTCTTCACGTCCGACAATGGGGCGATGCAACGCATCAATCAAGAGCCATTACGCTGCAATAAAGGAAGTTATTATGAAGGTGGCATTAAAGAACCTTTCATCGCGTACATGCCAGGCTACATCAAAGCAGGTATCAATGAAACACCGATCATTAATATCGATCTGTATCCTACTTTCTGCGAAGTAGCTAAAGCAAAGACGCCACCTACACTGGATGGTGAAAGCATTCTTCCCCTGTTTGATGGAAGAACCAAAACCACCAATAGAAAGTCGATCTACTGGCATTTTCCAGGCTATCTGGACAAGCCCGGTTTCAGGGGCAGAGATTCGATATTCCGCACCCGGCCGGTTACTGTGATGCGTCAGGGCGATTGGAAAGTAATGTTATATCATGAAGAATGGTTGCTGAATGGGGGCCTAAAAAACATCAACAGCAATAACGCCATTGAACTTTATAATCTTAAAGCCGATGGAGGGGAACATATAAATCTTGCCAACAAGGAAAAATCGAAGCGTGACCAGATGGTCAATGATCTGACGACTTGGATGAAAACTGTAAAAGCACCCATGCCTCATAAAATAGATGCGACCCATCAGTTGTCGGGTGATGATGGTGGTGATGATGAAAATTAATACATTTTCCTAGCTTAAGAAATAAATCAAAACCACATGAAACGAGTATATTTTGCTAAATCTTTAATCATATTTTTATTCTTTCTGGTTGTTCGTGTAAATGACCTTGCTGCACAAGACCGGCCAAATATCCTTTGGTTGGTGTGTGAAGACATGAGCCCTTATCTGAGCAGTTATGGAAGTAAAGTTACCAGGACCCCAAATTTGGATTCCCTGGCCAAAAATGGAATTCGGTATACCAGAGCCCATTCCAATAGTGTACAGTGCTCACCCTCCCGATCGACAATCATTTCGGGCAAGTACGCAGTGTCGCTTGCTACAGATATCCATCGGGAACGCCGGCCTGTGCCTGACGAGTTTTACTTCCCGATCTATCTGAGACAAAATGGCTATTACTGTACCAATAACAACAAGCAGGATTACAATACGATGAAGACGCCCGATAATGTATGGGATGAAAACAGCAATAAAACGACATATGCCAATCGTAAAAATAAGTCTCAGCCATTTTTTGCTGTGTTCAATTCTGGAATTACACACATGGGGCGGGTCGCGACTAAAACCGTGGAAGGTCGCTCACCGAGGTCTGTTGACCTTAAAGCGGTAATGGTTCCTGCCTATATCCCGGATCTTCCGGAAGTTAGGGACGATATCGCCTGGAATATGGATGCAGTCATGTTAATGGACAAATGGGTTGGGAAGCAGCTGGCCGCCTTACGGGAAAGTGGCGAAGCTGAAAACACCATTATCTTTTTCAATTCTGACCATGGGGGTACGGTACCAAGGGGCAAGGGATATGTTTACGAAAGTGGTACTCAAATCCCTTTGATTGCGTATTTTCCAGAAAAATGGAAACACCTGGCAAACACTAAAATCCCTTCTGTCAATGACAGACTGGTTTCCTTTATCGATTTTGCACCCACATTTTTCAATCTGACAGGTACAAAAAAGCCTTCATTTATGACCGATGGAAAACCTTTTCTGGGGCCTGGAAGCCAAAATCCGGAAAACATCAGTAAATATATGTTTACGTTTAGGGCAAATCAGGGATTAAATTTCGCACCGTCGAGAGCCATCAGCGATGGAACCTATAAATTGATATGGAATTTTCAAACTGCCTACCCGCACGGTACGCGTCAGGATTATCAATGGCAAATGCCTGCACAACAGGCCTGGGATGTAGCCAATATGGAAGGAAAGCTTAAACAGCCTATCTATAAGCAGTTTTGGGAACCAGTAATGCCTTTTGAGCTTTACAATGTAAAAAAAGACTCGCTCGAAGTCAATAACCTCGTTGACAACCCCGCCTACTTAGCCACCTTCAACACTTTGAAAAAAGCTTTATATGATCAACTTGTTAAAGTTAAGGACCTCGGTTTCACACCGCGTGAACAAAGACTGGCTTTACAAAAGCAACAAGGTGCAATGTTCAATCTTTCCAAAGCTCCTGGCTACGATGTGAAAGCACAAATTGATGCCGCGGCCACCGCATCTTACAGAAAAATAGAAAACCTGAAAACCCTGATCTCCTATCTTTCTCAGAAAGATCCAGTTGTGCAATACTGGGGTGCCAGTGGTATATGTGCTCTGGCCAAAAAAGGATTGCTCAAAAAGACAGATCCTGCTATAGAAAAGTATTATGCAAGCGGAGGAGCATTGCCCGAAGCCAAATGCTTACTTGCAGAAGCCAAAATCTATATAAATAACAAGGATGAAGCAGCACTTCAATATCTGGGTGACCAGGTAAATCAGGGTTTTGCCCCCTCCCTTATGAGCCTTCAAAATCTAGGAATGCTCGCCAAGCCCTTAGATGCAGTCTTGCTGGGCGCATTGGAGAAAAAGCAACAGCCAGATAAGTTTTATATACGGGCGGTGCTGGTAAATACACATGCTATTCCATACTCAGAATTGTATAAACCGGGCGAGAAGGTAGGCGACTAGTCTTCTTCGTACTTATTCGGAACAATCAATACCGGGCATGCAGACTTTCTGGCTACATGCTCGGCTACACTGCCCATCAGGAAATGATAGATGCCCGATCGCCCATAGGTTCCGATCACAATCAGGTCTGAACCCCATTCCTCAGCTTGATTGATAATGCCGTGTGCTGCACTGTCGATGACGCTTAAGTAAGTCGTGGCAATTCCATTTCCATATTTATTTTCTATTTCCTTCAGCAGCATACTGCTGTTTTCCTCACTATTGTCATAAGTCTCCAGGAACACCGGGGCCATCGTCAGATCAGGACTGATATTGGCGGGAACAGGTTCGATAATGTTTACCAGCGCGACCTCAGCGCCAAATGTTGAAGCTACTTCATAGCCTATACGGGCTGCTTTTTCTGAACAGGTACTGTTGTCTACTGCGATCAAAATTTTCTTGAGGTTCATGATTTAGATTTTTGATTATAAATGAACAACAATTTAGAAATTCTTTTGTTTTATTCCGAATTCAGCTGTCGGATTGTTACTTTTAGCTTTTTGATTTATGGAACAGACTTATGGAATTTGCAGGGTATCTATTGCGCCCCTGAGAACAGAACCTTCAGATAAAGCGGAGATTTCCTCTCAATTGTTGTTTGGGGATCATGTGGAGATCATTGAAAGAACGGAGAAATGGTGGCGCATCCGCAATGCGTATGATGACTATGAAGGATGGATGGATTACAGGCAATTGGCGGCACTGTCTTTAGCAGATTACATTAAGAACCACGACGCCCGGCATATGGTGCCTTTGGAGGCCGGTGCAGCAATTCTCGCGGCAGACGGAAGTACCTATTATCTCTCAGCGGGTAGTACGCTTCCTCTATATGAAGACCGATTTTGCCGCCTGGGTGAAGAGCAATTTGAAGTATTGTTTGAGCCTTTTTTGGTAGAGCCATTCTTCAGATCGGACAGTATCGAGCCGAGGGAAGGTTGGATGCCCATTGAGCCTTCGTCAGAAGTTGCAGAGGGCATATTGAAAACAGCCTTGTTTTTTCAGAACGCATCTTATCTATGGGGTGGACGCAGTTTATTTGGCATTGATTGCTCTGGCTTTAGCCAGATTGTCTATAAAATGAATGGTATAAAGTTAGGCCGTGATGCCTGGCAGCAGGCAGAGCAGGGCAGGGAAGTTGCTAATTTACAAGAAGCGAAAGCAGGCGATCTCGCCTTTTTCGATAATGAAGCCGGCAGGATAACCCATGTAGGGATTCTGTTGAACAATCAAGAGATCATTCATGCTTCAGCAAAAGTCAGAATAGATAAAATTGATGAAAAAGGTATTTACAATGCTGAAATGGACAAGTATACTCATCAGTTGAAGTCTGTTAGAAGGTATTTTTAAACTACAAATATGCGGGTTTACCCCTGCTAAAGTAGAAGTTGCTTATATTTGTTTAAATAACCTTCAAAGAGACCATTTACTATTTCTATCCATAGTCTAACTTAATTAAGTTCTAATCCTCGAATGATATACCAATAGGCCAGGTAATTCCTGAAAAAGGTGGACTATAGGTGGGGTATAGGTGGACTAATGGTGGACCAAGGTAAAGGAAGTCCCCGTCGTTATCCCGATTTTTCGTATACTGAAAATCCCCAGATCATCACCTGGCGATCATCTCCGGTGGAAATCAGGTATTTACCGTCGGTGCTCCAGATTAGCTTATTGACGGAATGGAAGTGACCCTCGGTCTGTTTCTCTAGGCTTAGGATTTTGTACAGCTTATAATCATTTGCCCCCCAAAGTTTGATGCTTTTATCCTGGCTACAGGTGGCGAAGTAGGGTTCTGTGGGATGAAAGGCTACGGCATATACGCTAAACATATGCGCAGGAATGTTATTAATAAGTTCATAGTCTGGTAAACCCCAGATCTTTAGCTGCGCATCGCGGCTTCCTGAGATCAGGCGTGTTCCATCGGGTGTATACTGCAAGGCAGTGACCGCAAACTTATGACCGTCGAGCGTTCTCAAAAGCGCGTAATCTTCTGAATTGTAAATACGGATCAAGCCATCTTTGCAGCCCAATGCGATTTCTTTTTCATTTTTACCGACTGCAATCACTCGCACCGTATTTTGAAGAACAGGGAAGTGGTACAGTAAGCTGAAGTCTTTCAGGGACCATACTGCTACCGTCCCGTCTTCGCCGGTGCTCAGCAATTCATGCTTATAGGAAATGGTTTTCAGGTCGAAGACACCTTTTTGATGAAAGCCGAGGTTGGCTACCAACTTTTGTGCCTTAAGGTCAAAAACCAGGATCATGCCGCTTCGCTGAGCGATGAAGAGCAAGTCTTCATAAACGTGTAAGGCATATACAGAGCTTTGTACCGGCACGAGCACCTTCACAAAAGCCATGGTCTCCAAAGACCATTCTACCACACCTTTGTCATTGCCTGCGCTATAAAACTTATCTTTTTCAATAGCATTCGCCAAAGCATAGATGGGGTTTTGATGGCCGCTAAGGGTGTGCAGGTGTTTAAGCATTGTTGTAAATTAAATACAGCCGGGTTTATTTCTGATGTCTTCCCTGTAGGTTTAAAGCGATATCTTCCAATGTTTTGCCTTTTTCTTTCAGCAATACCAGCAAATGAAAGATCAGGTCAGAACTTTCGTTGACAAAATCTTCATCTGTTTCATTTAAAGCAGCAATAACCGTTTCTACACCTTCTTCACCTACTTTTTGTGCGATCTTGTTCAGTCCTTTTTTGCGAAGCTTGTTCACATAGGATTCTTCTGTAGGATTGTCGTAGCGGTCTTTGATGATCTGCTCCAGTTCAAAAATGAAGTTCTGGTTATAATTTGTTTTAAAGCAGCTGCGGGAGCCTGTGTGGCAAGTAGGCCCTACCGGGCTGGCTTTGATGAGAATGGTGTCGTTGTCGCAGTCGATATGCGTTTCTTTCACAAAGAGAAAGTTTCCGCTTTCCTCTCCTTTGGTCCAAAGGCGGTTTTTGCTGCGCGAAAAGAAGGTGACTTTTCCTTCGGCCTGGGTTTTTGCCGATGCTTCGGCGTTCATATAACCCAGCATCAATACTTCCAGGGTTTGTACATCCTGTATAATTACAGGCACTAAGCCCTGTGTCTTGTCAAAATCTATATTCATAACCTTACCGGTATGTTGTGTTTTTTTAATTCTTCTTTTAAATAGGGGATCGGGATCTCCCCGAAATGAAAAACTGAAGCTGCCAATGCTGCATCTACGCCTGTTTGTTGAAATACTTCGGTGAAATGTGCTACAGTACCAGCACCACCAGAGGCAATGACCGGGATATTGATTGACTGGGCTACCTTATCGAGCAATACACAGTCGAAGCCGTTCTTCGTGCCGTCATGGTCCATGGAGGTGAGCAGAATCTCTCCAGCACCCAAACTTTCCGCCCTGAGGATCCATTCCTCCGTTTCCAGTTCGGTGATCAATCTTCCACCGTTCAGGTGCACCATATTGCGCCCGTCCACTAACTTAGTGTCAACGGCTACCACGACAAACTGAACACCGAAAGCCTTCGCCAGATCTTCAATTAAGGTAGGGTTTCTTACTGCTGCGGAATTGATGCTGATTTTATCTGCTCCCGAATTTAAGAGTGCTTCTGCATCCGCTACCGTGGTGATGCCGCCGCCAATGGTAAAAGGGATGTTGAGTTGCCTGGCCACCGCTTTCACCATGTCAATGGTCGTTCCGCGACGTTCGTGAGTGGCGGTGATGTCCAGGAAAACAAGTTCATCGGCACCCTGCTGCGCATATTGCCAGGCCAGTTCTACCGGATCGCCCGCATCTTTAAGGTCTATGAAATTCACCCCTTTTACGGTGCGTCCGTCTTTCACATCCAGACAGGGAATAATTCTCTTACTTAACATGTTTATTCGTCAGGTTCTGCATGGACTATAAAGAAGTCATTTGCTTTAAATTCCATTCCTTGATCTCATCGATAGTGATCCTGTTCTCATAAATGGCTTTTCCTACCACCACAGAGCGAATCGGGAATTTATCCAGTTCTTCAATATCGGCCATCGAACTCACACCGCCAGAGGCGATCAGCTTGATGAAAGGGGAGTGCTCAAGCAGTTTTTTGTACAGGTCTATCGCTGCGCCGCCCAGTTTTCCGTCCTTATTGATGTCGGTACAAAGAAACCTGAAAAAGCCGAGCTGCAGGCATTTGTCCACATAGTCCATTAATTTGATGGGAGAGCTTTCCATCCATCCAGAATATTTGATCACCTCATCTAAAACGTCAATGGCAATGACAATGCGGTTGGCGTAGTCATATTTCTTGCCTACTTCCGTACTTAATTCTTGCAGGAAATCAGGGTTGGTGATGGCTTGTGTGCCAACGATCACGCGGTGGATACCTGCATCGAGTAGGTTAGTGACCTGCTCGATGGTGCGAATACCGCCTCCATACTGCACCCGCATATCTGTTTTCTTAATGATCTCAAACAGTTCGGCCTGGTTGCTGAAATCGCCCTTGGCTCCATTCAGGTCGATGATATGGATGAATTCTGTTCCATTAGACCGGTAGGTGTCTATCATTTCGGCAATAGAAACGTCGTATACTGTTTTCTGGTCGTAGTCGCCTTCTCTCAAGCGCACTACTTTGCCGTCTAAAATATCAATTGCTGGAATAATGTACATTTTATTGTTTTAAGTTTGAAAAATTCTTTAATAACCGCTCGCCTGCAGCACCAGACTTTTCGGGATGAAATTGTACCCCATAAAAATTGTCTTTCTGGATAGCTGCAGAAAAGGCCGTACCGTAATTTACAGTTGCGATGTCAAAAATAGGTTTATATTCAATAAAGTACGAATGCACGAAATAGAATTGTGCCTCATTTTCAACACCTTCAAAGAGCGAATTGTTTTGGTGGTGGATGTTATTCCAGCCCATATGCGGGATTTTTATCCCTTGATTTTTGTCGAAAAGACGTGTTTGCAATGGCACAATACTCATCAGGTCGGCATCGCCTTCTTCAGAATGGGCGGTGAGGAGCTGCATTCCGACACAAATACCGAGTACAGGTTTTTTTAGCTTTTTGATTGGATCTACGAGTCCGGTCTGCTCCAGCTTTTGCATGGCTGCACCGGCATGGCCCACACCAGGTATAATAATGTGGGTATATTTTTCCAGGTCCTGCTCCTCGTTGACCATCCCAAAGGGGATGTTTTGTCTTTCTAAGGCAGACTTCAGGGAGAAGATATTTCCAGCTCCGTAATTGACGATTCCAATCATTACAACATTCCTTTAGTACTCGGCAAAATTAGCTTTTCCGGGTCACGTTTTATAGCCATTTTTATTGCTTTTGCAAAAGCTTTAAAGATCGCTTCGATTTTATGGTGTTCATTGTCGCCTTCGGCTTTGATGTTCAGGTTGCATTTTGCCGCATCGCTGAAAGACTTAAAGAAATGATAGAACATCTCTGTAGGCATGTCACCCACCTTTTCGCGCTTGAATTCAGCATCCCATACAATCCATGCCCGTCCCCCAAAGTCAATCGCCGCTTGCGCCAGACAGTCGTCCATAGGCAAGCAAAAGCCATATCTTTCCAGGCCCAGTTTATTGCCTATAGCCTTAGCGAAAGCTTCACCCAGGGCAATTCCAGTATCTTCGATGGTATGGTGCTCATCGATATGCAAGTCTCCTTTGGTGAGAATGCTCAGGTCTACACTGCCGTGGCGGGCGATTTGGTCCAGCATGTGATCGAAGAAGTTTAAACCGGTATGGATATCTGCTTTTCCGGTGCCGTCCAGGTCCAGGCCAATGCTGATCTTGGTCTCATTGGTGTTTCTTTCATGTTTCACTGTTCTGCTGCCTGCCCTAAGTAACATATAAATATCCGCCCAGTTTTTGGTTTCCAGTGCGATGTAATCGGTCAGGTCGCCTGCATCTGCCAATACTTCGCCAACAGCCAGCAAATCATTGTTGCGCAACCATATTGCTTTTGCACCCAGGTTTTTGGCAAGGATCACGTCGTTGCGGCGGTCGCCAATGACATAGGAATTCTTCAGGTCGTATTCTTCTTCAGCGAAAAAATGTTGCAGCAGACCTGTGTTTGGTTTCCTGGTCGGAGCGTTCTCGTGGGCGAAAGTACGGTCCATAATGATTTCTTTGAACACTACGCCTTCATTTTCGAAAGTTTGCAGGATGAAGTTGTGCACTGGCCAGAAGTTTTCTTCCGGATGTGATTCTGTACCCAATCCGTCCTGGTTGGTCACCATAATCAGTTCATAATCCAATTCTGAGGCTATACGGGAAAGGTAGTACAATGATCTGGGATAAAACTCCAGTTTGGCAAATGAATCGATCTGCTGATCCTCGGGTTCGATGATCAGCGTACCGTCGCGATCGATAAATAATAGTTTTTTCATTTAAAACGTTTTTAAGGCTTCTAAGACAATTTTGTTTTCCTCAGGCGTCCCAATCGTAATGCGGAGACATCCTTCGCACAGCGTCACCTTAGAACGGTCCCTCACAATGATTCCCTGCTCTACCAATGCATTGTATATTTTTGCCGCATCATCGACCTCTGCCAGGATAAAATTGGCGTCTGAAGGATACACCTTGTGTACAGCAGGCAGCTCCAGCAGATCTTTGCTGAGTGCTTCGCGTTCCGCTACGGTGATTTTGATCCATTCATTGACCTGTGCGATGTTCTTTAAAGCTTCCAGTGCGAGGTCCTGCGTAGATTGGTTGATGTTGTATGGCGGTTTCACTTTATTCAGGATATCGATCACCGGCCTGGCGGCAAAGGCCATTCCAAGTCGGATCGCTGCCAGTCCCCATGCTTTGGAGAAAGTTTGCAGGATCACCAAATTTGGATATTCCGTCAGTTCCTTGATGAAGGTATGTTGTCTCGAATAATTGATGTAAGCCTCGTCGATGACTACCAATCCTTTGAAGTTGGCGAGTACCGTTTCGATGTCCGTGCGGACGATCGAATTGCCCGTTGGGTTGTTGGGCGAGCAGATAAAAATCAGCTTGGTATTTTCATCAATGGTCTCGGCGATTTTGTCCAGGTCGAGCTGAAAATTAGGGAGCAAATTGACCTTCCGGATTTCCACATCGTTGATGTTTGCCGAGACTTCGTACATGCCATAAGTGGGCGGCAAAATGATCACATTGTCTTTGCCCGGATTGCAGAATGCGCGGTACAAAAGATCGATGGCTTCGTCGCTTCCATTGCCCAGAAAAGTGTTCTCAATCGGTACCCCTTTGATCTTGCTGATTGCGTCTTTCAGGTCAAGCTGAAGAGGGTCAGGGTAACGGTTGAAATTTTCAGGAAGAGGGGAGCCGAAGCTGTTCTCATTGGCATCCAAAAAGACGCTCGCCTGACCTTTATATTCGTCCCTTGCGGTAGAGTAGGGGCGAAGGTTTTTTATGTTTTCTCTTTGTAAATTATTGATGTCCATTTCTAAGATTTTAAGCGAATGGTAATCGCATTTTTGTGTGCTTGCAGCCCTTCGGTCTCGGCCAGCACTTCCACTGTGTTTCCTATGTTTTTCAATCCCTCTGTACTGATGTGCTGAAAGGTGATCTTCTTGATGAACGAGTCCAGCGACACCCCGGAATAAGCTTTGGCTGCGCCACTTGTCGGTAAAGTATGGTTGGTGCCGGAGGCATAATCGCCTGCACTCTCCGGAGTAAGGTGTCCGAGGAATACAGAACCTGCATTTTCGATCAATGGGATCAAAGGTTCAAATACTTCAGTTGACAAGATCAAATGCTCTGGTGCATAGGTGTTACTGAATTCAATACCTTCTTCTATAGAGTTCACTTTAACTGCATAGGAATTTGCAATAGCGCGGGCTGCCAGTTCTTTTCTTGGTAGGTCATTCATTTGACTTTCAATTTGTTTTATTGATTCAGAGAGTATTTCATTTGAAGTGGACACCAGAATTGCTTGACTATCAGATCCATGTTCAGCTTGCGCGAGTAGGTCTGAAGCGATGTATGACGGATTGGCAGTAGCATCAGCGAGTACCAAAACCTCTGAAGGGCCTGCCGGCATGTCGATTGCAGTGTTCGAACTGGACTGGATCAACTGTTTGGCCTGGGTCACATACCGGTTGCCCGGCCCGAAGATTTTGTATACTTTGGAGACGCTTTCGGTGCCATAAGCCATGGCTGCTATGGCCTGTGCACCGCCAATCAGGTAGATCTTTTCAATACCCAGTTTCAATGCACAATAGGCCAGGTAACAATTGGTCTTGCCATCTTTTTGGGGTGGAGAGCAAACAATAATTTCTTTACACCCCGCCAGTATTGCCGGAATGCCCAGCATAAGAAAAGTGCTCGGCAACACCGCCGAACCACCTGGGATATACAATCCTACGCGTTCTATGGCGCGGGATTCCCGCCAGCAGGTTACCCCGGGCATTGTTTCTATTTTATCTTCTGTACGGGCTTGTGCGGCATGAAACTCACGGATGTTCTCATAGGCTACATCAATGGCTGTGCGGGCCTCTTTTGGGATGCCAGCTGCGATACTTTTGATCTCTTCCGCTCCGATAAAGAGCTGGGATAAGTCTACCTGGTCAAAGGCCCTGGCGTAGTCGTATAATGCCTGGTCGCCACGGTCCCGAACATTGTTCAGGATGTCTTTTACCCTGTCGAGTATGGTTTCGTCATCTTCCAGCTGCCGCAAACAGAGTTTGTCAACTTCCTGTTTAGATAAATCACTATAGCTATAGATTTTCAATGTCTTATGTTTTAATATTAACTGTTGGTTAATGCTAAATTAATGCTTTTTTTGCGTTATGCGATGATTTTTTCAATTGGCATCACTACAATTCCCTGTGCTCCGGCAGCTTTCAGACTGTTGATCTTCTCCCAAAAATCATGCTCGGCAATCACCGAATGTACCGCCACCCAGTCTTCGTCAAAGAGCGGAACGACGGTCGGACTTTTGACACCCGGCAACAAATCGACTACTTTTTTGAGGTTGGTTTTTGTCACGTTCAGCACTACATATTTGGTCTCTTTTGCCCGTAGTACCGAGCGGATTCTTTGCAGCAATTCCTGTACTTCAGGCAGCAGCTCCGAACCTTCTTTTCCGATCAGAACTGCTTCCGATTTCATCACTTCCGAGAAGGGTTTTAATCCATTACTTTTGAGCGTGCCGCCGGTCGAAACGATGTCGCAAATGGCATCGCTCAGACCTAGTCCCGGACCAATTTCTACCGAGCCGGAAATGGTGCGGACCTCTGCATTTACATGCTGATCTTTTAAGTATTTTTCAAGGATCACCGGATACGATGTAGCGATAGCCTTACCTTCCAGCTGGGCTACTTCAGTGATCGTACTTTCATTTGGAATAGCGATTTTTAAGGTGCATTTTCCGAAACCTAATTTTTGTAAATAGGTCACTTGGGCGCCCGCCTCGACAATCACATTTTCACCGACGATGCCCAGATCGGCAATGCCGTCCTGTACATATTCAGGAATATCATCATCTCTCAGGAACAGGATTTCCAAAGGGAAATTCGTGACGGTTGAAATTAAGGAGCTTTTGTAGTTCTCGAAAGATAAACCACAGTTTTTAAGAATTTCTACTGATTTTTCGTTTAATCTACCCGATTTCTGGATAGCTATTTTGAGTGTTTTCAATGGTGCTTTTGCTATTGATTATTATTGATTGAACAAGAAAATTAGGTCGGAAACAAGTTTTGAAGTACAAAACATTACATATACATCGCCAACAGGCGATGGTGCAAATGTAAGTGATGGTTCAAAATTGTGTTCATAATCTTTTTAAAGTCCTTTTATCAATAATGGCTAGCATTACGAAGAGCTGCAAATATAGGGATAGTAATTGGAAATCAAAATATTTACCACCAGTTTAAGGGGAATTCAATTTCGTCCACTGAACTGGCGATCATATCAGGTTTAAAAGCATAGTGACTCAGCACGTCTTTTGTGGAAATGCCCGAAAGTACCAATATGGTTTTATACCCCATTTGGACGCCGCCCTGTATATCTGTTTCCATGGTATCCCCGATAACGGTGGTTTCACTGGTTTCCAATCCCAGAAATTTCCTGGCAGAGCGCATCATGACCGGACTTGGTTTTCCGGTTACAAAAGCTTTTCTTCCAGTGGCTTCTTCGATCATTGCGGTAGTCGCAGCTATCCCAAGGTTGTTCCATCCTGGTTTTTTTGGTGAAGGGTCTCTATTGGTTGTAATGAATTTCGCACCTGCTAAGATCATGTCGACAGCACGCTGAACCATTTCAAGTGTGAAATTTCTGCCTTCGCCAAGTACTACAAATTCAGGGTCTGTATTGACAAGGGTAATGCCGTGATCGTGAAGACTGCTGAGCAAGCCACCTTCGCCCAAAACATAGGCTGTTCCATTGGGGCTCTGGTCGGCAAGGAACTTTCCTGTTGCCATTGCGCTCGTGTATACATGTTTATCTTCTACTTTTATGCCCAGTCCTTTCAACTTACGGACGACTTCCAGACTTGTTCTTTGGCTATTGTTGGTCATGAAAGCAAAGGGAATGTCATTGTCTATTAGGTTTTTAATAAATCTATCTGCACCGAATATCAATTCTTCGCCACTGTAGATTACACCGTCCATGTCAATTAAAAGTCCCTGCCTCATATGTTTGTTCTTTTTTCGCATTAAGACGCAAATATAGACTTTTAGCAGGCGTTTTTAAGGGGTTTTGATTATTGTTTTGTTAAGGATTTTATAGTCGAAAATAGTGCTTCCCCCGATGCTTTTACTGTATAGGATTCTCGAAGGTTAATTATTGTAGTTGTCTGCTCACTTAAAAGTTACAAATATTTTCCTTATTAATATTTGTAATCGATAAGTATTGATTAAGTTTATCACAACACAATTTAAACACACAATATGAAAACAAAATTATTTTTAACGGCTTTAGCCGTAACGGCATCCCTATGTGGATACGCGCAAACCAAAGGAACCAATACACTGGGTTTTGGTGTTAACTCAGCAACTTCAAAGACCGAAAGTAATGCTTCCTCCCAAGATTCGGAAAGTAAGCAAACTATTGTTTCATTGGGTTACGGTATTTTTATCAAGGATAATACAAGGATTGGAATTGATTTGCTATATGGTAAGGTTAACCATACCATTTCGAATTCTCAGGCCTCTGGACAGGATCAAAATGAATCACAGACATATGGAGGTAGTTTAAGTTACCAGCAATATTATCCATTGTTTAAAACGCTATATGCGTATGCTGGAGGAAGCGGAGGATTTTCATCCGGTAGTTCAGAAAGCACTGTTAGCCCCGATCTGGATTATCGTCGCAACAATTATTCTTTAGGTGCTTATGGTGGACTTACCTGGTTTGCTACTAAACGGTTTGCATTTGAAACCACATTGTTGTCTGCTGCTTTTAATTATAACTCCTCGAAAATGGAATCAAAGCCTAACAATCTTGACCAATTCACATTGAGTCAAAAAGAAACTTCTTTTAAACTGAATACTTCAGGATTAATTGACGGTCTTGGTTTTAAAATTTACTTGTTGTTCTAAAGAGAAAAGTTTTGAATAGTAAAGACCTGCTGTCAATTTGATAGCAGGTCTTTACTATTCATGTAAACGGACCCTGGTTCTGAGTTCCTGGATTTCCTGTTGCATACCATCAATCCGCTGAAGCAGGTGCCTGATGGCATCAATCCCTTCCATGTTGATGTGCAGGTCGTAATGCAGGTGGATGTATTTGTCCAGCTCAACCAGCTGTTCTACATGCACAAACTTTTCTGAATCCACTACAGTGAATGAAATGATCCCGGAATCTTCCAGTGAATCGATAAAGGATGGCTCAATATTATAATTGAAGCAATATTCTGTGATGGTAATCAATTCTGTTTCCATGGCTGATTATTTAGACGTATTTTGTAATTCCCTGAACAGTTCTTGTTGTTTCTCACTGAGATCTGTCGGTATTTTGATGGTGTAGGTCACAAAAAGGTTTCCAAATTCCCCCTCTTTCTTATATACCGGGAAGCCTTTGTTTTTGAGCCTCACCTTCGTCCCGTTTTGTGTGCCGGCCGCTATTTTCAGTTTGACTTTGCTGTCAAATGTCTTGACGGTGACTTCGCCGCCCAGAACTGCTGCATACAGGTCTATCTCTGCGGTTGTATATAAGTCGTCATTCAGCCTTTTGAAAGGAGGTTCTTCACTAATGTTAAATGTGATGTACAAATCACCATTTGGTCCGCCGTTCATGCCCGGAGCACCCTGGCCGGTCAGTTTTAGCGTTTGCCCGTTGGCTATACCAGCAGGAATGGTGATGCGTATATTTTTGCCGTTTACTGTTAAGGTTTGCTTGTGCGTATTGTAGGCATCCCTTAAAGAAATGTTGATTTCTGCCTGATAATCCTGCCCTTTAAACTTTCGGCTTCCTCGGCCCGACTGTGCGCCTGCATTGCCAAATAAGGATTCAAAGAAGTCGGAATAATCGCCACCTCCACGGAAACCGCTGAAGTTTTCCGTACCAAATCCGCCACCGGAAGAATAACCTCCTGCGCCGGAGTAGCCCTGTTGATTCGCACGCTGTGATTGTCTGGCCTGCTCAAATTGATCTGCATTTTTCCAGTGCTCCCCGTATTCATCATATTTCTTTCTCTTTTCGGGATCGCTCAATGCTTCATTGGCTTCATTGATTTGCTGAAACAGCTGGTTTGCATCTTTATCATTGGGATTTAAATCCGGATGGTACTTCCTGGCCAGTTTCCGGTATGCCTTTTTGATGTCATCCTGGGATGCCGTTTTGTCGAGTCCCAGTACTTTGTAATAATCTATAAATGCCATATTACCTTTTTTAGAGAGCGGATTGTGTGTATTGCCCCTTTTGCATTACAATCTTAAAGATATAAATGTTTTGCAACAGGTTTGCAATATATGAGGAAACATTATTGTCCCGGACCACAAAACGATTTAGTATATTCGTTTGTTAAATAAATCCTATGAAACTATTCTCTTCTATCGTGATCCCTTCCATTCTTACCTTTGCTTTCGTTCAGCCTTTTTCGTTGCCGAACAATCCCTCTGAGGTAAAACACGAAGTAAAAACTGAGCAGACCAAGACGACGACCAGGGTTTCTTTGGGGTATGGTATCAACCTCATAGTTAAAGGGCTTGGATTGAATATCGACAACATCCGCTTTGTGAAAGAGCCGAAAGCAACCGACTATGTAACCAAAGCGGACAATAAAGCTTTTTACGCACAATCTTTTATTATTGCCAGTTGTAACGGTATCAAACTGAGCAAGACCGCAAATCCTGCCCTGGCGATGACCAGAGAGCAGTTTGCTTTGCGCCTGAATGAGGCTATCCAGTCTACAGGGCAATACCCGGTGAATATGATGTTCATCATCATCAAGGATGAAAAATCTTTTTCTGCCGGTGCGTCTGCTGCCGTACAAAACCTGATCAAGTTTAATGTGCTGGCCCTTGAAAATGGAAATTTCCGGCCCAAAGCATATATAACCCGCACCGAAGCAGCTAAAATGGTGAAGAATGCAGCTAGTTTCATAAAGTCCCATAAGGAAGCCAATGCAGCAGCTGAGGCAGAAAGGGAAGTGACGATGAGCAGTAGCCCGGTCAGTCCGGAGGTTAATAAAGTAGTGCTTTCCCGTGGTTCAAAACCCAACTCAGGATACCAGATCAATATAGTTGGTATTTCATTTGTTGGTACAGAGGCGGTCGTTAGGTATAAGTTGACCGATCCTGCAGCGGGAAATTCTTATATGCAGGTCATCACAGCGCCCAAAGCAGAGACTTTCATCTCCTCTGCTTATAAAGTCGTATTAAAAAGGGAGCGTTAGACACTTGAATACTGTAGGAAAACGTACTTAACTCGTTTATTTCTTATCTTTGACCAATAAAAGTAAATATATGAATACTGAAAAAGCCATTCTTGCCGGCGGGTGTTTTTGGGGGGTAGAAGAACTCATCCGGCATTACCCGGGTGTGATCTCAACCGTAGTGGGGTATACTGGTGGTGATGTCGTAAACGCCACTTATCGTAATCATGGAACACATGCCGAAGGTATAGAAATTGTATTTGACCCTGCGCAGTTGAGCTACCGCAAATTGCTGGAATACTTTTTCCAGATCCATGATCCAACCACGAGGAATAGGCAGGGCAATGACATCGGTACTTCGTATCGTTCAGCCATTTTCTATACCGATGATAGTCAGCGGGAAACTGCCGAGGCTTTAATTGCCGAGATGGATGCATCCGGAGTTTGGCCTGGAAAAGTAGTGACGGAAGTCGTCCCTGCGGGTGACTTCTGGAATGCCGAAGTGGAGCACCAGGATTATTTGCAGAAGAACCCTTACGGTTATACTTGCCATTTTGAAAGGCCAGATTGGAAATTAGCCTAGCTGTAGTATAGGGAGATATTGGCTGAAATACTATTTTAATTTGTATTTTTGGCAACCTAATTTATCATCTTGAAAAAGACACTGCTGTTATCACTCTCTGTTATCTCTCTGCTTCTTGCCTGTAACGGATTTAAGGAAACGCCGGAGGTAGGGACGGTGCTGGCTGCGCATTTTAACAATAAACTGTACAAGAAATTTGATACGGCGGTGTACAATGTGGTGTTCAGAAAGCATCTGGACTCCCTGAAGAAGGATTTTTCCAATCCGAAGACGCTGGGTAGTTTTTATCGGTCGAAAGGCGATCAGCCTGTGCTGGTGACCCGGCATTTTGCTTCCGGAGGACTGGACACACTGTACAGCTATCTTCAATCAAGTGGTCAGCATGGTGTTAATAGCAAAATATTTGCTTCCGGCAAAATTGAAAGCTTGCTGGGCGTGTTGCGCGCCAATACATTTAAATCGATTGAAGAGGTATATCCCGTGGTGGCCGACCTGGAGCTTTATGCTGCAGAAGCCCTGGATAAATATACCGGCTACATACAGTATGGTGGTTTGAACCCTAAAAAAATATTGAACCGTTATTATATAGAAGTAAGGCGGCCGGACACCCTGAGCATCTTCAAAACATTGGATACGGAAGACCTGGTAAAATCGTTGAAAGATATGCAGCCATCCTCAGACCAGTACCTGGCCCTTCAGCGCATGCTGGCTAAGTATAAGCTGGATTCTACAGGAAGAAAGAAAGAGATCAAAGCCATTCTGGTCAACATGGAAAGGCTACGCTGGAAACTGCCGGAGTTGGGAAAAGAATATATAGAAGTGAATATTCCGGACTTTACCTTGACCTGGCATGCAGGAAAAGATACGCTGAGCCATATGAAAGTATGCGTAGGAGGCCGCAGAGAAAAGGCTTATGAAGAGAAGATGAAGGTCTATGCAAAGACCGGAAATCTTAGCGACCTGCCTAAAAACCATCAGACACCTTTGATATATAGCACGATGAAGTCTATCCAGGCCAATCCGATCTGGAATATCCCGGTCAGCATAGCCAGGAGCGAAATCTATTATATGGCCATGAAGGACCCTTATTATTTGTCGAACAACAACATCCAGGTCTATTATAAGGGCAAGCTGGTCGGCGATCCGGATACGATACAATGGAGCAGATATCCGCGGGAAAAGTTGCCCTTTCAGTTTAAACAGGGATCGGGCGTGATGAATGCGCTGGGTAAGTTCAAATTTATATTTGACAACAGCTCCAGCATTTACCTGCACGATACCAACAATAAGAATGGTTTTAGAATGGCCAACCGGGCGATCAGCCACGGCTGTATCCGGCTGGAGCGACCGCTGGAATTTGCCGAAAAGCTGGTGGATAATAAAAATATGTACGATCAGTTGCGGATGGAGGTGGGACTGGCGCCGTTGGATACCAACAACAACCGTATTTATAGGAAGAAGCTGGCCCGTAAAGCGGATACACTGAATGTGTTTAAATTAAAGCCGGCCTGGTTTGCAGCCAAAAAGCCAGTGCCTTTGCTCATTAATTATAAAACGGCCTGGTGGCAAAATGGCGGCATGCAGTATCGGGAAGATATCTATGATCTGGACGAAAGTTTGTGGATCGCTATGAAAAAGTTCTTATAAATCCCTACCTTTGGTTTTTAATGAATTTCCTATATCCAGGTTTTCTTTTTGCTCTGCTGGCCATCGCCATTCCTATCCTCATTCATCTATTTAATTTCCGGAAATTTAAGAAGGTATATTTTAGCAATGTACAATTTCTTAAGGAGGCCAAAGAGCAGAATTCATCGCGGGAGAGACTTAAAAATCTGTTGATTTTATGCAGCAGGATACTGGCCATCGCATTTCTTGTCTTTGCTTTTGCAAGGCCCTATGTCTCTTCAGGCCCGCAGAAAACCCCGGGCCTGCGCAACCTGGTCAGCATCTATATTGATAATTCTTACAGCATGGAAAGTGTGAACAAAGATGGGAGTCTGCTGGATGAGGCCAAAAGAAAAGCGAAGGAAATTGTAGGTGGTTACCAGATCAATGATGAGTTTAAATTGCTGACGAATGATTTTGAAGGTAAGAACCAGCGCTTTGTGAACCGGGAGGAATTTTTGGAACTGCTGGATGAGTTGAAAATATCGTCGGTAGGACGAACGCTGCAGCAGGTGGTACATAGATTGCAGGGGGCTGGAGAAGAAAATGGCATCGCCTATCTGATCTCCGATTTTCAGAAAAGTTTTGTGGGAAATACACGTATCGATTCCAGGACCGGCGATAAACTGGTGCTGCTGAAGTTGAATGCCAGTCACCTGCCCAATGTATCGGTAGATAGCGTTTGGTCTTTATCGCCTGCCCATCAACCGGGAGCGGCAGAGCAGATCGTCGTCCGCTTGCACAATTATTCGGACCAGGATGCTTCCGGTATCCCCATCCGGTTGAGTATAAACGGTCAGCAGAAGGCTTTGGGCAATGCAGATATTCCGGCGGGTAAAACCATTCAGGATACGCTTTCTTTTACGGGTCTTAGCGCGGGATGGCAGAAAGGGGTGGTGGAGATCAAAGATTTTCCGCTGACCTTTGACGATGTGTTTAATTTTAGTTTCGAAGTCAGGCAGCAATTGAAAATTTTGCACATATACGGCGGCGATGCCAGACCATACCTGCGGTCGCTTTTTGGTGCCGATCCTTATTTTTTACTTACTGAAATGCCGGAGGCCAATATCAAATATTCCAGCTTTTCTGAATATAGCCTGATTGTGGTCAACGGACTGAAATCGCCCTCTTCGGGTTTGTCGCGGCAACTGAAGACATTTGCGGGCAATGGTGCGGCGGTAGTGGTATTTCCTGATGTAGATGGCGACCAGGCGGCTTACAGCAGTTTTCTGAAAAGCCTGGCTTTGCCCGGTGTCTTGAAATTGAATGAAGGTGAGGCTTTGAGCAGTACCATAGATTTAAAGCACCCTATTTTTAAAGATGTTTTTCAGGCACTGCCGCGCAACCTGGACCTTCCTGCGGTAAAACGATATTTCAGCTTTTCGGGGCAAAATACTTCGGGTAGGCAGGATATCCTGCAATTGCCACCAAATCAGCCTTTTTTTGCGCAATATCCATTGGGCAGCGGTCTGGTTTACCTGTCAGGCAGTTCGCTGCGGCCGGAGGACAACAACCTGGCTACTCACCCGATATTTCTGCCTTTGATGTATAAAATTGCTTTTGCCAGTGCGCGGGAGCAGCCTTTGTACTATATCAGCGGACAAGAGAACGTATTGGAACATGAAAAGGTCATTTTGGGCAAAAACCAAAGTCTGGGCCTGGTGTCTGAAGGTGTAGAGATTATTCCTGAAATCAGGCAGACGCCGGGAAAGACCCTCTTATATATCGCAGACCAGGTAAAAAAGCCAGGATTTTATAATCTGCAAAGGGCGGATTCTTTATTGTCCGTGATGGCTTTCAATGACAACAGGCTGGAATCTGACATGCATTTTGCAGAGGAAAAAGAACTGAATAACCTGTTTGCGAAAGATGCCATTGCCGTTGTAGAAGGGAAAGGAACGGCAGCCAATCTGGCGGTCAGAAATAACACTATAGAGTTATGGAAACTTTGCCTAATTTTGACTGCTGTTTTTTTGGCCGTTGAAATACTTTTAATTAGATTTTTTAACCATACTAAAAATAGAATATCCACATGAATCTTCTCCTTAGAGGCGTAACGATAGCCGATCCCAATAGTCAGTTTGATCAACAAGTATGTGATGTGCGTGTAGAAAAAGGTAAAATTGTTTCTATTGCTGCAACGCTGACTGCACAAAAGGGGGAGGAAGTATTTGAGGGTAAGGGCGCTTATCTGTCGCCTGGTTTTTTAGATCTGAACTGCTCTGTGGGCGATCCGGGATTTGAAACCCGAGAAGAGATCAGTACTGCTGCCGCTGCGGCCCTGGCGGGTGGGTATACGGCATTGGCTGTGTTGCCCCATGCCCAGCCTGTGGTGGATTCCAAGTCGCAGGTAGAATATCTGCTGAACAAATCAAAAGGTACAGGCGTAGATATTTATCCGATCGGCGCGATCAGCCGCGGACTGGAAGGCAAGGAAATGGCTGAGCTGTACGATATGAAGACTGCCGGAGCGGTGGCTTTTTCAGATGGTACCAGATCGGTAGACGATGACGGGTTTATGAGCCGGGCTTTGCAATATGCCAACGGTCTGGATGCCCTGCTGATGGTTTATCCCGAGAATAAGTCGATCGCAGGCAAATCGCAGATCAATGAAAGTAAGAACAGTGTGTTGCTGGGTATGAAGGGCCTGCCGGCATTAGCCGAAGAGATGCAGATTTCCAGGGATATTTTCCTGGCGACCTATCACCAGTCGCGCGTACACATCAGCAACATCTCTACCTCCGGCTCTGTAGCTTTAATAAAAAAGGCAAAGAAAGATGGGGTTAGAATTTCCTGTGACGTGGCTGCCCACCACCTGGTATTTACGGAAGAAAAGCTGCACGATTTTGACAGCAACTATAAGGTGAAACCTCCTTTGAGAGGGGCCTCAGATGTGAAGGCCTTGTTGGCTGGGTTGAAGGACGGCACGATAGATGCCATCTGTTCGCAGCACCGTCCGCAGGAGATTGAGCATAAAGCGGTCGAATTTGAGATTGCCGCTTATGGCATTACAGGACTGCAGACGGCATTGCCTTTATTGATCCGGGCAGGTCTGAGTGTCGCCCAGATTGTAGAGAAAATAGCGGTAGCACCGCGCAGGCTGCTGGGATTGCCAGTGCCATCACTGGCAGAAGGCAATGAAGCAAATTTTACGGTATTCAATCCTAACCTGGAGTGGACCTATTCTTCTGCGAATAATCAATCGAAGTCAAGCAATAATCCTTTGATGAATACTATCTTAAAGGGTAAAGTGCAATTGGTATACAACAACAATTACTATCAAAAATATGGATAATCCAATCAGAACAGCGCTTATCGCATCGCTGGATAAATATGCAGAAGTGTCTGGAAAAGACTCCTTAAAGATTGAAGAGGCACTGGTAGAAGTGTTCGCTAAGGACCTGGGTTTCCTGGAGAAAGTAGAAGAATTTGATGAGGTGTTTGATGAACATCCTGATTTTGAGGAATTAAGGGAGGTGTTTTTTGATCTGCTGATGATCAACTTCTTCGCAAACGATGTGAAGAAGCTGGAAGAAGATTACCTGGAATCTGATGAATGGGCAGACATTGAAGAAGATACGATAGACCGTGGCACAGAACTGCTGAACCTGCTGTTGTACATCAATGAATGCCATGATGAAGAGATCAAGCCTGAACTGGGAGATTTTCTGAAAGAATTTTTATTGGTAGAGGAAGACGAGTTCCAGGATGAGTTTCACATTTATGAAGATCTGATCACCAATCAGCAGCTGGCTGAAAGCAGTGTCGAAGACATTTGCAGCCATGCCGGTATGATCGATCTGGGGGAAGAGATGGAAGAACTTTTTGTACCTTTCATGACTTTTTTCCTGCAGCCGAGGGCGAATGCAGAAGTGATCGGGGAACTGGAGCAGTTTAGTTCGAATAAGAACTTTGATGTGGCCGTTTATACCTTAATTGCTAATTTTAACAATAACTAAAAAAGAAATATGGAAAACAGAAGTACGACGATCACTCAATTGTCTGTTAAGAATGCATTGATCATTGCCTTAATTACTGTTGTGATCTCTTTATGCTTTTACTTTGTAGATCCTTTGCTGATGTATACCAACTTTTGGGTAGGTATGTTCAGTTTTGTCATTTTTATTGTACTGCTGGTAGTAGTTGGAAAGTCAATTAGAAAGGCGGTTGGTGGATATTGGACATTTGGAGAAGCATTTAAATCTTTCCTGACTATGGCCTTGATCCTTACCATTACGACCACGCTCTATAACGTTATCCTGATGAAGGTGATTGATCCGGAACTTCCTGCAAAAGCAGCAGTGGCCATAGAAGAATCGCAAAGGCAAATGATGGAAAAACTTGGCTTGTCAACAGAAGAGATTGATACTGCTCTTGAAAAGGCAGGCGGCATGGAGGAGCGGCTGCAAATTACTTTTAAAAATGTAGTAACCAGTTTTGGTGTCGGTCTGGCGATTTATGGTGTGATCAGTCTGATCCTGGCTGCCATATTGAAAAAGAACCCGCCGTTTTTTGTACCCGGGAAAGAAGATTAAGAAATGGATATCTCGGTAGTAATCCCCTTATATAACGAAGAAGAGTCTTTGCCTGAACTGACCTCATGGATTGCCAGAGTGATGAACGAGAATGGTTTTTCCTATGAAATCCTGTTTATCGATGATGGAAGTACAGATACTTCATGGTCGGTCATAGAGCATTTAAAGCAGGAATATAAATCTGTAAAGGCTGTTAAATTCAGAAGAAATTACGGAAAATCAGCGGCTTTGAATATTGCTTTTGAAGCTGCGCAGGGCGATGTGATCATTACCATGGATGCGGATTTGCAGGACAGCCCGGATGAGATACCTGAACTGTACCGCAGGATACGGGAGGAAAAGTACGACATCATTTCCGGCTGGAAGAAGAAGCGCTACGATCCGATCACCAAAACGATCCCCACCAAATTATTTAATGCGGCCACCAGGCAGATGTCGGGCATCCAGCTCAATGACTTCAACTGCGGACTAAAAGCTTATCGTAAGGAAGTGATCAAGACCATTGAGGTCTATGGGGAGATGCACCGCTACATTCCCGTGATCGCTAAATGGGCGGGTTTTAAAAAAATCGGTGAGCAGGTGGTAGAGCACCGGGCCCGTAAATATGGGGTAACGAAATTCGGCTTCAGCCGCTTTATCAATGGATTTCTTGATCTCCTGTCTATATTTTTTGTCGGTAAGTTTGGAAAGCGGCCGATGCACTTCTTTGGCTCCCTGGGTGTATTGAGTTTCATGCTTGGGATGATCATGGCTTTGTGGCTGATCAGCGAGAAGCTGTATCATATTTCGATGAGTATCCCCTACAAAAGGGACATTACCGATCAACCCCTGTTTTACATTGCTTTGGTTGCGATCATTGTGGGCTCACAATTGTTTTTAACGGGTTTTGTAGCCGAACTGGTAACGAGAAACGCTCCGGAACGCAACAGTTACCTGATCGAGAAGGAGATTACCTAAGCATATGTTTTTTTCTATTGTCATTCCGCTTTACAACCGGCCCCAGGAAATAGACGAACTTTTAGAAAGCCTGACCCATCAGACCTATATGCAGTTTGAGGTCCTGGTGATTGAGGATGGTTCGGTTAAGGATGCGCGGGCGATTGTGGAAAAATACGGCCGTTCTTTAGATATTCATTATTTTTATAAGCCCAACGAGGGCCAGGGCTTTGCGCGAAACTATGGTTTTGAACGGGCCAGGGGAGATTATTTTATTGTCTTCGACTCGGATTGCCTGATCCCTAAGGATTATCTCGAAATCGTCAGGGATTATCTATATGAGCATCCGCTGGATGCTTTCGGCGGGCCCGATGCAGCGCATAAAAGTTTTTCACCGGTACAGAAGGCCATTAGCTATGCGATGACCTCACCGTTCACAACCGGAGGCATCCGTGGCAATGCGAAGCATATCGGTCAGTTTCATCCCCGGAGCTTTAACATGGGCATATCCCGGGAAGTATATGAGCAGGTGGGCGGATTTATCCTGACCAGACTGGGCGAAGACATCGAGTACAGCATCCGCATACAATCTCAGGGCTTTAAGATTGGGTTGATCCCTGCAGCTAAAGTGTATCATAAAAGACGCACAAGCTTTACGCAGTTCTATAAGCAACTGCATTTTTTTGGCCGGGCGAGGATAAATATTTATACACATTTTCCTGCCGAACTCAAACTGGTACATTTCTTTCCGGCGGTATTTGTTGCCGGGGTTCTTTTTACCTTGATTTTTAGTATATTCTATCCTCCATTAGGATATATTTGCAGGCTTGGTTTACTGGTTTTCTTTGTGTTGATATTTTTTCACTCCTGGATAGTTAATAAATCATTTAAAGTTGCATTTTTGAGTATAATTGCTGCCTTCATACAGCTGACCGCTTATGGCCTGGGTTTTGTGCAGGATTTCATAAAAAGAATAGTATTAAAACGAACATGATCAATTATTTAAAGGAGAGTACTTTTGCCGTAAAAGATGTCATCATGCAGGCCTGGATGGTGACCAAAGAGAATTATTTCTCGATCGCCACCTTGTGTTTCCTGGTGTTTATTACGGTGTCTACTTCCACTTTTATGGCCTTTTTTATGGGCGATCTGCATACAGGCGTCCGTGTGGTCATGTTGCTGATCTTTATCCTGCTGTATTGCATTGTCAATCTTTCCCTTTTAAAATATATTTTCCGGCTGCTCGATCAGGAGGGCGATAAGGATATTCAGATCATTGAAACTTTGCCTACGAGGATGGAGATTATCCGCTTTCTGATTGGCACGGTGTATTTTGGGTTGAGTATCTTTTTTGTCGGGATATTGCTGCTCCCGGTATTGTATATCCTGGACCTGGTTTTAAAATTTGCGGTGAGCCAGGGTGTGATCGATAATTTTACCCATGCAGGTGAGGTGATCGTCAACATTGCGGTGGCGATCGCGATCCTGAGCATCATCTTTACCTTTGTGAGGATTATTTTCTTTCCTTTTTTTATTATTGACAAACATGTCAAGCCTTTTGAATCCATTAAGCTGAGTTTGGCAACGACCAAAGGTAACTTTATTAAGCTTTTACTTATTCTGCTTGGTTTTATATTGATCCAGGTGGTGGTGTTTGGCTTCTTTTATCTTGTCGTCGTGAGTGGGTTTCGATTGATCAGTTTTATTTTTGATTATGAGATTTATTCTTATGTTTCTTTATTCACAGCGGTGTTTACTTCATTTATCGTTGTGCCTTTTTCTACGGCACTGGTGACGGTGGCCTACCGGAAAATGGTCAATGAATATAAAGGGGAGGAGCATCCGGACATTTTACATAATTTGGTTTAAAAAATCCGTTAATAAGTTTAAATATTATATGGGATTAAAAGCAGCTTTAAGCAAGCCATTTGCTGCCTTTGTGGTGAGGGGGATCAATAAATGGAAAAGGAACGCAGTAAAGGCACAGGAAAATATCCTGAAAGATCTGATTGCTGCCGCAAAGCATACTGCTTTTGGTCAGGATCACCAGTTTTCTACCATTCATACATACGAAGATTTTAAAAAGCAGGTACCGGTCAGGGATTATGAAGAACTGAAACCGTATATAGACCGTGTAGTACATGGTGAATCTGACGTATTGTGGAAAGGCAAGCCTAAATATTTCGCAAAGACTTCCGGTACGACTTCCGGCGTAAAATACATCCCGATCTCTAAGGAATCCATACCTGAGCATATGAAAGGGGCGAGGAATGCGTTGTTGACCTATATTCATGAAACGGGAAATGCTTCTTTTGTTAATGGCAAGATGATCTTCCTGCAGGGGAGCCCTGTGCTGACCGAAAAGCATGGGATTCTCGTAGGCCGTTTATCAGGCATTGCTGCCCATATGGTGCCGGCTTACCTCCAAAAAAACAGGTTGCCTTCTTATGAAACCAATTGTATAGAAGACTGGGAGGCCAAAGTAGATGCGATCGTGACGGAAACCATGAAGGAGGATATGACCCTGATTTCCGGGATACCGCCCTGGGTGCAAATGTATTTCGACCGCCTGATGGCACGTTCTGAGGGAAAAAAGATCAAGGATGTTTTTAAGAATTTTAGCCTGTTTGTTTATGGAGGGGTCAACTATGAGCCCTATCGCTCTAAAATAGAAGCAAGCATCGGCAGGAAGATTGACGCCATTGAGACGTATCCGGCATCCGAAGGATTTATCGCTTATCAGGACAGTCAAAAAGATAAAGGCTTGTTGTTGCTGGCCAATTCGGGGATATTTTATGAATTTATTCCGGCGGATGAGTATTATAATGAAAACCCACAGCGGCTCAGCCTCGGCGAGGTGGAGCTAAATAAAAATTATGCGCTGATCATGAATACCAACGCAGGCCTTTGGGGCTATAGCATCGGGGATACAGTCAAGTTTGTCTCAAAGGATCCCTATAAAATTGTGGTCACAGGAAGAATTAAACATTTTATTTCTGCGTTCGGCGAACATGTGATCGGAGAAGAAGTAGAGCAGGCACTGTTGTCGGTCGCCAATGAAGAAGGTGTCGGTATTACTGAATTTACAGTAGCTCCGCAAGTTGACGCAGGAGTGGGTCAATTGCCTTATCATGAGTGGTTTATAGAGTTTTCTGTTCCGCCCGCTGATCTGCTGGGTTTTGGTGAAAAAGTAGATGAAGCTTTGCAAAAGAAGAATATTTACTATTTTGACCTCATCGAAGGAAAAATATTGCAGCCGCTGATCATCCGGCCCTTGAAAAAAGATGCTTTTGTAGATTATATGAGGGCAGAAGGAAAGCTGGGCGGACAGAATAAAGTGCCCAGGTTGTCCAATGACAGAAAGATCGCAGATCGTTTAAATAATTACATAGATCGTTAGTTGAACGAGCAGAGGGAGAATTGAATTTGAGAAAAATATCCATATTGGGATCCACAGGATCCGTAGGCACCCAGGCACTGGAAGTCATCCGTGCAAATAAAGGCATCTATCAGGTGGCCGTGTTGACTGCTCAGACGAATGCGGCATTGCTGATCGCGCAGGCACTGGAATTCCAGCCCGGACTGGTGGTCATTTGCGATGAAAGTAAGTACCAGGAAGTGAAAGCTGGTTTGTCCGGCACGGCCATCCAGGTTTTGTCTGGTGAATCAGCATTGTGTGAGGCTGCCGTCACAGAAGATGCTGATATTGTACTTACTGCTATTGTAGGGGCGGTAGGCTTAAAGCCTACGATTGCAGCTATTGAAGCTGGGAAAGATATCGCTTTGGCAAATAAAGAGACGCTGGTTGTCGCGGGAGAACTGATTACGGAACTGGCCGGGAAACATGGTGTGCGTATTATCCCGGTAGACTCTGAGCATTCCGCTATTTTTCAATGCCTGGCTGGAGAGCGCTACACGGATATCGAGAAGATTTACCTGACTGCTTCCGGCGGCCCATTTAGGGGTAAGGACAGGGCGTATCTGGCAGAAGTCACTAAGGCACAGGCGTTGAAACACCCCAACTGGGTGATGGGGGCGAAGATTACGATCGATTCGGCTTCTTTGATGAACAAAGGGCTCGAAGTGATTGAAGCCAAATGGTTATTTGACCTGGAAGTTCATCAAATTGATGTCATTGTTCATCCACAATCTATTGTACATTCCCTGGTTCAGTTTACAGATGGCTCTATGAAAGCGCAAATGGGACTACCAGATATGAAATTGCCTATCCACTATGCTTTGGCGTATCCGGAGCGGATAGAAACTGACTTCAAAAGATTTGATTTCCTGGACTTTCCTGAGCTCTCCTTTTCAAAACCGGACTATGAAAGCTTCCACAACCTGGATCTTGCTTTCCGTGCCTTAAAAAAAGGCGGCAATATGCCCTGTATCATCAATGCGGCTAACGAAGTTGTCGTGCAGGCCTTCCTGGAAGACCGGATCGGTTTCCTGGAAATGAGCGATGTGATTGAGCATTGCATGGAAGCTATTCCATACATTGAAAAACCTGGTCTGAACAATTATTTAGAAACCGACCAACATAGCCGTATATTTGCGGCTGAGCTGGTAACAAAATATAAGTTTACTAATCCAATTTAAATAAATACATTAAATTAATATATGAACGGACTGATTATGGCGGCCCAGTTACTGCTGGGATTATCGATATTAGTAATACTACATGAGCTTGGACATTTTTTGGCGGCGCGTGCATTTGGGATTAAAGTAGAGAAATTCTACCTCTTTTTTGATGCATGGGGCTTTAAACTGGTGAGCTTCAACTATAAAGGTTGTGAATATGGAATAGGTTGGCTTCCCCTGGGCGGATATGTCAAGATTTCCGGGATGATCGACGAATCTATGGATACCGAACAAATGAAACAGCCGGCGCAACCCTGGGAATTCAGGTCAAAGCCTGCCTGGCAGCGGCTAATCGTCATGCTGGGAGGGGTCTTCGTCAATATTGTGGTCGGGATTTTTATTTTCTGGATGATGATCTTTAAATATGGTGAAGATTATATTCCCAATAATTCGGTTCGAAGTGGAATTAACCCTGGTATTATTGGTCAGGAGATCGGCTTGAAAAAGGGCGATAGGGTTATCGCTGTAAACGGTAAGAAGGTCATACGTTTTGAGGAACTGATCAGTTCAAAAGTATTGTTGGGCAGCACCAATCTCACCGTGGTGCGTGGTGATAAAACTTTATATGTAAAAGTTCCTGACAATATACTTAACCGGGTGTCTGATCTGGGAATTGAGGAATTCATCAGCCGTGTGCCGTTAGAGACTTCTACGATTGATAGCGTACCGGCAGGGTTGGCAGCTTCTAAGGCAGGGTTGAAGAAGGGTGACCGCATTACGGCCATCAATACCATCCCTGTGAAATATGATGTAGATGTAAGGCAACTGGTGCCTAAGTATAAGGGTCAGACCGTTAATGTAGAGGTGAACCGCGGTACTGAAAAACTGGCCATCAGTGTGCCTGTTGATACCTCAGGTGCATTGGGCATCGTCTTTATGATGAATGAAATTAAATTGGAAAACATTCAATACAGTTTTTTTGCTGCGCTTCCGGTTGGGGCCAACCAAGCCTGGAAGACCTTTAGTGACAATGCTAAAGGGATCTGGAAAGTACTCACCGGTAAAATCAATCCAAGAAAAGCATTTTCAGGACCGGTAGAGATCGCTAGAAAGGTTTATGGTGGAGAATGGATCTGGACCCGCTTCTGGGCTTCAACAGCCTTTATATCGATTGCTCTGGCTTTTATGAATTTGTTACCTATACCAGCATTAGACGGTGGACATGTGGTATTTCTAACCCTGGAAATGATCAAGGGGAAACCGATGAGCGATAAATTCATGGAACGGGCACAGATCGTGGGTTTTGTACTGCTGCTGTCGCTCATGGTGTTTGTGCTGGGGAATGACATCTTAAAGGCTGTAGTCAGTTAAGCGCAAACAGATGGATTATTTCAGTTTTTACGATCTTCCGGTAAGCTTTTCTCCTGATGTTGCACTCATAAAAAAGAAGTTTTATGAGCTGAGCAAGAAATATCATCCCGATTTCTATATCAATGAACCGGAAGAAAAGCAGCAGGAGGTATTGGAACTGTCTACGCTGAACAATAAGGCTTACCAGGTTTTGAGTGATCCTCAAAAGCGGTTACAATACATTCTTGAATTGAAAGAGCTGATACATGAGGGGGAGCACTATGTGCTGCCCCAAAGTTTTCTGATGGATATGATGGACATCAATGAGGTCTTAATGGAGCTACAGTTTGAACCTGATCCCTCGCAGTTGGTGGAACTTAAAAATAAAATAGCTGAGGTAGAGAAAGGATTGTTGGATGATCTTGAAAGGTTAACTTCCCACTTTGATGCGGAAGGTGATTCTGAAGAGGAGGGGCTGCTCGCCGGTATCAAGGATCTGTATTATCGCAATAAATACCTTTTTAGAATTAAAGAAAGTCTGGAAAAATTAGGGAACTAGTAGTAAGAATATCCCTGGCTAAGGGAATTGTAATCTATGGTCTCCGGTCCTTCATTTAATATTCCTGTGTTGATGGTCATCTGCTGAAATTGAAGATTTCCGAAAATGCTGGCCAGCGCCGTGTCTGTAGCATCAGCACCGGTGGCTATTTTAATCAGGCCATTAATGGGAACGAGTTTCGTTGCGTCAATGATGATCCAGTGTCCCCCTAAATAAGCTTCAAAACAAGCGTGAAAGTCCTGGGGTTCCAGTTTGTAGGCATAACCCGTGAAATAGCGGGCAGGAATGGTCAGTGCCCTGCACAAGGCTATACCCAGGTGTGCGAAATCACGGCAGACGCCCATTTGTTCTGTGATCGTGTCGAATGCGGAGGTCTGGGGTGTAGTATAGCCACCGCTGTATTCCACATGCTGGTATATCCACTCCCGAATGGCCATAACTTTTTCAAAAGCATGTTCGATACCGCCAAAATGATTGTAAGCAAATTTGTAAAGTTTATCTGACTGGCAATATCTGCTTGGATTGAGGTAGGATAATGCGCTGGCCGGCATCAGGCTGATTGGTACATCATCCAATAAATGTGCAGGAATGATCTTTACTGTATTTTCTACGATTGCAGTATATTGGAGGGAGACTTTTCCTATTTCTGGAATTTCGATGATCTTAAACCTCTTCTCCCCGGCAAGCGAATTCAGCTCTTTCATGTTCAGTGGTTTAGAAGACTTCAGGTCTTCTTCTATGATCTTTTGCCCCATAGATTTATAAGGTTGTATGTTTAACAACAAAGTCGAGGGTGATAGGGCTTTATAATCTATTTCGGTAGAAATTTTAAATATCATTTTGAATGTTTTAATGATTTTTATTGATTTATATGTGTTTTTTGAGGTTGTTTTATTGTTTCTTGTATTGAATTTATATAAATATGTGGTTTAATTTTATTTTTTGTTTAGAAATTGATCTTTGTTTTTGATTTAAGGTTATTTTTTTTGCTATATTTCAATAAAATTAATATTTATGGCTGATTTTACGGAAAACAAGTATTCTGATTCTTATAATTTGCCTGAAAATACCTGGGATGAGATGTTTTGTGGTGATAAGCAGGTGCGTGAAGAGTATAAGAAAGTCAAAGAGTATCTAGATCATGAGTCTGCGGATGAGCTAAACAAGAAAGAGGAGCTGTCGAAAGTGCTTTTTATGAGCCAGGGGATTACCTTTACTGTATATAATAGTGGCGAAGGCATTGAAAAGATATTTCCCTTTGATATTATACCAAGAATTATCACGTCAGAGGAATGGGGCTTTATTGAAAAGGGCATCAAGCAGCGGGTGACCGCGTTAAATCTGTTTCTGAAAGACGTATATAGCGATCAGTTTATCGTTAAGGATGGTATTGTCCCTATAGATATCATTTACTCCTGTCCGCACTTTCTTCGGGAAATGGTCAATGTGAAAGTGCCACATGACATCTACATTCATATTGCGGGAATCGATCTGATCAGGGACAATGACGGTACCTACTATATTCTGGAAGATAATGTGCGAACGCCTTCTGGTGTCAGCTATATGCTGGAGAACCGGGAGATCACTAAGCGCCTGTTTCCTGATCTTTTGCCCCAGTGTAAGGTCAGGAGTGTGACGGAGTACCCCAATGTGCTGTACAATAACCTGCTGTCTCTTTCACCCAGGCAAATTGCCAACCCAACGATTGTTCTCTTAAGCCCCGGCAGTTTTAATTCGGCTTATTTTGAACATACGACCCTGGCGCGGCTCATGGGGATCGAACTGGTGGAGGGGCCAGACCTGATTGTTGATGATCATAAGGTATACATGAAAACAACTGCGGGACTTCAGCAGGTGGATGTAATCTACCGGCGCGTAGACGATGATTACATCGATCCCCTGGTGTTCAATTCAGGCAGTCTTTTGGGCGTTGCCGGTTTGATGAATGCTTACCGCAAAGGCAATGTGACCATCGTGAATGCTGTTGGCAACGGGGTTGCTGACGACAAAGCCATTTATGTATACGTTCCGGATATGATCCGGTATTATCTGAATGAAGAGCCGCTGCTTAAGAATGTTCCGACCTATCAGTTGGGCAATAAAGAGGAGCGGGCTTATGTATTCGAAAACATCAATAAAATGGTCGTCAAACAAACCAATGGGAGTGGAGGATATGGTATGCTGATGGGGCATGCGGCGACAGCAGAAGAAATAGAAGCGTACAAAGTGGAGATCATGAAAGAGCCCCGGGCTTTTATTGCACAGCCAACCATTAGCTTGTCGTCTGCGCCATGCTATATGCAGGGGGTGCTTCAGCCGAGACGTGTGGATTTCAGGCCTTTTGCATTATGCGGCCCTAATGGGATTGACATCATACCTGGTGGATTGACCAGGGTGGCCCTGAAAGAAGGGTCGCTGGTGGTCAACAGCTCCCAGGGTGGCGGAAGTAAGGACACATGGGTACTTTCTTAATCATTTAAATGAAGAGATCAATATGTTGAGCAGAGTTGCAGAAAGCTTATATTGGATAAGCCGTTATGTTGAAAGGACAGATGGTATGCTTCGCATGCTTAAAATAAATTATGCCGCTTCGCAGGATGCGATTTCTGAATTCTCCTGGGCGCCGGTCATCAAAATCTTTTGTGGCCCGGATACTGAAGGGTTTGATGAAGAATTCAACAGCCGTCTGATTCTCCGCTACATGGTGACGGACCGGGAAAATCCAAATTCCATCATCAACATCATTACGCAGGTGAGGGAAAATGCGAGGAGCGTTCAGGACCATATCACTAAAGATGTATGGCAATGTCTGAATGAATATTACCATACCATTAAAGATCCAAAAATAAACAATATGCTGAAAAAGGACGATCCGATTTCGGTACTGGATATCCTGATCAAGCAGGGAATGCTTTTTTATGGGACGACGGAAATCACCATGGCACGCAATGAAGGCAGTAGTTTTATGCGGATAGGTAAGTATCTGGAAAGGAGTATTCAATCAGTCAATATCCTGGACATTAAATTTGGATCTGTGGATCACAATCCCGATTTGCTGACCAATGCAAGTTACTGGAAGCATTTGCTATTGTCCATAGGGGGGTACGAACTGTATTTGAAAACCTATAGACAGGGTTTTGAAGCAGAAAATGTATTGGCACAGGTGGTCCTCAATAATGAGTTTCCAAGGTCCGTGATTTATTCTCTAAATCAATTGATCAAATATTTTGACCGCTTGAAAAACGATGGACATATCAATCCTGGAAACCTGTCCTTTTTGATCGGCCGGTTACAGAGCAAGGTGAAATACAGTTCCATTAAAGGTTTGAAACAGGACGAGCTGCACAACTACCTTGCGGAGATCAAGGGCGAACTTTATGGGATAGGGAATGCTTTCAACCAAACTTGCTTCTCCTTGAGTTAATGTTTTTTAAATGTAATGAGGCTACATACGGGTTTCATGGATTAAATATTTTATAGATGCCGCAATTTAATATTAAACACATTACAAAATACAGGTATGAAGCGCTTGTCAGGGACAGCGTAAACCATATTATTTTATACCCCAAAGAAGACGACTATCAAAAAATTACCAGGCACGAACTTAAGATTTCGGGCAATCCTAAGGTTGATACCTTCCTGGATTATTACGGGAACCGGATTGGTTTTTTTACTTATAGTGAGCGGCATAGTGAGCTTGAAATCTATTCGGAGCTGACCGTCATTACAGCGCCAAAAGAATTGCCCTCAGAGACCATGTTTGGCGGGCTGCAGTGGGATGAGCTTCAAAAACTACGCTATCAGGTGCCTTATATCGACTATTTGATATGGGAAGCTTTTGACGGTTTGGAAGAGTTGAAGATGATCACCGCTGAATTTAGGAAGAGGGACCTTACGCCTTATAAGATTGCTCTCGATTACTGTACTTATGTATATCAAACATTTAAGTATATCCAGGGCGTTACTACCGCACAGACACAGTTGAATGAGATCTGGCAGTTGAAAGCCGGAGTTTGCCAGGATTTCGCCCATATTCTATGTCAGATGCTCCGCATGTCGGGTGTCCCTGCAAAGTATGTCAGCGGATACATTTGTCCTAATAAAAATGGTATGCGCGGAGAGGGCGCTACACATGCCTGGGTAGAGGTGTTTATCCCTTCTTATGGTTGGCTGGGGCTGGATCCTACCAATAACTGTATAGCCAATGAAACCTATGTGAGGCTGGCCTATGGCAGGAGTTTTAACGATTGTTCTCCTGTTAAAGGTGTTTATAAGGGGCCTTCTGATCACGAGTTGACCGTACAGGTAATCGTGAGTTATGACGATGGGAATGTAGATGTACATGAGCCAGTGGCGGAACTTGTTGCGGAACCAGCGCCAGTTGCCAAAGTATTTAAGGGCAACAGTTACCGGCGCAACCTGGAGATTATGCAGCAGATACAGCAACAGCAGTAATCCCTTTTTAGGGTTATTTCATTGTCAAAAAGTGAGATTACTGTAGTCGGTCAGGCGATTTAATGTATTTTAGCTGCAAATCAACTGTCGAATGAATACATTATCTATTTTCAGAAAGATTGCTGTTGCAGAGGGATTGTCTTACGTGCTTCTGGTGTTTATAGCAATGCCTTTAAAATATTGGGCCGATATGCCGCTTGCGGTAAAATATACCGGTTGGGCGCATGGCTTGTTGTTTGTGCTGTATATAATTCTGATGATCATGGCCTGGTCGGAATACAAATGGAGTTTTAAGAAAGCAGTGATCATCGGAGGGGCATCTTTGATTCCCTTTGCACCGTTTTGGGTCGATAAAAAATTAAAAGAAGATAATTTAAATAAGTCTTGGTAATTAATAATGCAATTTATACATTTGCATCCCGCTGAATAAGCAAATGCCCAGCTGGCGGAATTGGTAGACGCGCTGGTCTCAAACACCTGTGGGAAACCGTGCCGGTTCGACTCCGGCGCTGGGTACAAACCGGAGTTCAAGTTTCAAAAGACTTAGCTCCGGTTTTTTTATGTTGTAAAATAGCTTTTAACCGAATAAAAATAAGGGAGATCTAGAGGCATGGAAATTTTAAGATGGAGAAAGGCTTGTATTTTATTTCTTTTATTATTGATCGCATTTTCTGCGACTTCACAAACGGGTCAATCGTATTATTTTCACAATCTTAACATTACGAATGGATTATCCCAAAATACAGTAAATACCATTCTGCAGGACAAGAGCGGATTTATGTGGTTTGGCACTAAAGATGGCTTAAACCGCTATGATGGTGTATCTTTCCGCGTATTTAAGGATACCCATTTGAATGCAAAGGGGCTTAAATATGGTTTTGTGACGACCCTGTTTGAAGCAGAGGATGATCATATATGGATAGGCACCGATATGGGCGCTTACCTCTACAATCCCTACAATGAACATTTTGAGTTCTTTTCAACCAGGGCACAAAATGGGCGTTCCATCAATAAGACTGTCAATACAATTGTAAGCGGACCGGAGGGGAAGATCATGTGTGCTGTGGATGGATTGGGCTTGTTTGTCTATGACCCAAAAACCAAAAGTCTGCGCAATTACCCTTTTCAGGGTCTGGGGTCTATACGGCAGATACAGGTGGATAATCATGGCAAGATTTGGATCAGTTTTTATAAAGGCCTTTATGTATCAGATAGTCAGTTTAAAACCCTGAAGCCCTACCGACTGCCCGATGGTACTGAACCTTTTAAAAACGAGTCGGTTACCGCCCTTTATTTTGGTAAATCCAATAAACTGTATGTCGGCTCTGAGAAGAATGGAATGCTGGAACTGGATGTAGCCGCTCAGAAAGTGACCAAATGGTCGCTGACCGATCAGCCGGATATGCCCATTTTTGTAAGATGTATTTATCCATATTCAGACCAGGAATTATGGATTGGTACCGAAACCGGGATTTACATCTATAATCTGAAAACAAAATCCCGCAGGCATTTACAGCATAAGAAGTCTGATCTCTCTTCCCTATCAGACAATGCCATCTATTCCTTATGCAAAGACCGGGAAGGCGGGATGTGGATTGGCTCTTATTTTGGCGGCATAAACTACTATCCTAAGCAAAATACCTATTTCGAAAAATATTATCCCACCAATGATGTCCGGACACTCCAGGGGCAGCGTGTACGTGAAATTTGCAAAGGTAAGGGCGATGAATTGTGGATCGGTACGGAGGATGCCGGCTTGTTTCGTTTCAACACGCTGACCAGGGAATTTAAACATTTTGCCGCAAGCGCCAGCTTTTCAAACATCCATGGTCTTTGTATGGACGGCGACAACTTGTGGGTTGGTACTTTCTCAAAAGGGGTACGGGTCATCAATACAATAACCGGAGCAGTTAAATCTTACATGGTAGAAGACCTGCCAAAAAAGATTCAGGACAACTACATATTTTCTCTGTTAAGAACGGCACAAGGCCAAATTTACCTTGGTACCTCGCGCAGTCTGTTGAGGTATGATAAGTCAAAGGACCGGTTTGAATCTGTTGCAGCGCTGGAGAACAACTTAATCTATGACATTAAGGAAGATTCCCAACACAATATATGGGTGGCAACGTATACCAATGGTGTATATCGGTTTGATACAGACAGCCAGAAATGGGAGCATTTCAGGCAATCTGAGAAGAAGGGAAGTCTGCCGTCCGATAAGATATTGAGCATATTTGAAGACAGCAACAACCAAATATGGATCACAACAGAGGGCAGGGGATTTGGAAAGTTTGACGCGGTCAACAAAAACTTCAAACATTATCAGGACCGGCGCAGTTCACAGTATGATGTAGTCTACCAGATGGTAGAAGATGATCTCGGATTTTTCTGGCTGACCACCAACAATGGGCTGATCCGCTTCCAGCCTAAAGACGGTACGACAAAGGTATATACTGCTGCCAGCGGATTGCTGAGCGATCAATTTAACTATAAATCAAGCTATAAAACTGAGGATGGCAACATCTTATTGGGCTGTATCAGCGGGCTGATCAGTTTTAACCCAAATACTTTTACTGAAAACAGCTATGTCCCTCCGGTATACATCACTGATTTCTTACTGTTTGGAAAGCCCAGTGCGGTAGGCGCTGAAAACTCGCCCTTAAAAAAGAGCATCCTGTATTCAGATACCATTACATTAAAGCATGATCAAAATCATTTTTCTTTGCGCATTGCTGCATTGAGCTATCAGGCGCCGGAAGTGAATGCATTGCAGTACAAACTGGAAGGAATAGGGGAGGACTGGAAAGACGTGACCGAGTCTTCCCTCATCAGTTATGCCAATCTCGGCAGCGGAAACTACCTGTTCAGAGTGAGGGGCGCCAACAATGATAAATTGTGGAATCCGAAAGAAAAGACACTTTTAATCGAAATACTTCCTCCCTTTTATCTGACTACCTGGGCCTATCTGATCTACCTGATTTTGGGCGGTACTCTGGCTTATTTTCTAATCCAGTTTTTCAGAAACCGGCAAATGCTTCGTCAAAAATGGTTTGTACAGGAAGTAGAACAGCAAAAGGAACGTGAGATCCACGACGCCAAGATAAGCTTCTTCACCAATATCACCCACGAAATAAGAACACCCCTTACATTGATCAAGGGTCCGCTGGAACATATCATTACTAAAAACAACATTGCTGATCAGGATACGGTGGAAGACCTGCACATCATGAAACAAAATACCAACCGTCTGCTCAATCTGACCAATCAATTGCTGGATTTCAGGAAAACGGAGCGAGAAGGGTTCCTTTTAAACCTTGCTGAATATCCTATTCCGGCCATATTGAATGAACTGCGTCAGAGTTTTCTTCCCCTCATCAAAGAATATGACCGTAAAGTCGTCTTAGAAATGGACAGCGCAGATTTTTCTGCCTGGATCGATAAAGAAGCCTTTACCAAAATACTGAGCAACCTGCTGAGCAATGCGGTGAAGTATGCAGACAAACACATCAAAATCGCGTTAATTACCGATGCGAAGGAAGATGTATTTGAAATTAGGGTAGAAAGTGACGGTAAAGTCATCGCCGTTGAACAGCATGAGGAGATTTTCAAACCCTTTACCAGGTTTAGTCACGATGACCAGCTCATATCGGGAACGGGAATTGGCTTATATCTCGCCCGTTCACTGGCCGAGCTGCACAAAGGCAAACTGACGCTGGAAACAAACGAAGGTACCAACAGCTTCTCGCTGATTGTTCCAAACCAGCGTGGCGTTAAAGCCCTGGTAAAAGAAGCAGACGTAGCACTTTTCAATGAAGAAGCGGAGCAGGTCGAGAAATTACATACCATCCTGATTGTTGAGGACAACGTGGATATGCGTCGCTTTGTACAGAAAATATTGCCACAGCAATATAAAGTGCTGGTTGCCACAAACGGACTGGAGGCATTGGAACTGCTGAAGAGCAATTTTGTAACCCTGGTGATCAGTGACATTATGATGCCGGTAATGACCGGTATAGAATTGTGCCGGCACATCAAGTCTGATGTAAATTACAGCCATGTGCCCGTCATCTTGCTCACAGCCAAAGCCAACCTGCAATCTAAAATAGAAGGTATTGATGTGGGAGCAGACGCGTATATAGAAAAGCCCTTTTCGGAAGATTATCTGCTGGCCAGGGTAGCTAATCTGATCAATAACCGGGAAAAGCTCAAAGAAGCCTTCATGAGAAATCCAATGGTGATTTCAAACTCGATGATCAATACCGAAGCGGACAAAGAATTTCTGAATACACTGCGGGATGTTATCCACAGCAATATCAGCAATGCGGATCTGAAAATGGAGGATATAGCAGAATCCCTGAATATGAGCCGTGCCAGCTTCTACAGAAAGCTAAAAGGCCTTCTGGATTTAAAACCCAATGAGTACCTCAGATTAGAGAGACTTAAAATGGCAGCTCACCTGATCAAAGAAAATAGACATCCGATAGGCGAGATTTGTTATATGGTTGGCTTCAATTCCCCATCCTATTTTGCCAAGTGTTTCTATGAGCAGTTTGGAATCCTCCCAAAAGACTATAGATGATTTAATTATCTATTTTATAGTTAGTTGTGGTTTTTTGATCAAAAAAATAGATACGATATTTTCAATTAATGAGACTCATTTTTTAACAATTCCTAAACACAGGGACTACATTTGTTTCCGATTCTTTTGCGATGTACCGCAACAAATCAACTAACCAATTATAAGTTTAACAGACATTCAATGAGAACTATTCGCAAGAAGACTTTCATGAACTGTATGCATCTTTTCCTGATGGCAGCAGTTTGTATGACGGGATGCCGCAAAGATCCAGCCTCGGATCAGGCACAAGATCCGGTAGTAGAAAGCTACCTCCCGGAATCCGGTAAATCCGGTTCAGAACTAACCATCCATGGCAGCAATTTTGGCAATACCAAAGCCAACGTAAAAGTATGGGTAAATAATGTAAGCGCTGAAGTATTAAGTGTGACCCCCACAAAGATTTATGTGACTGTGCCTAAGGCTTCAGGCAGTGGGACCATCAAAGTCAGCGTAGGAGAAAAAGAATTTACCTTACCCAAGCCTTTCACTTTTGGATATAACCAGACAGTATATACCTATAGTGGTAGCGGAACTGCAGCATGGGTAGATGGTACATTGAGACAAGCCAGTTTTGTCCGCCCGTACTGGCTCACTTACGACAAAAAAGACAACGCGCTCTTCGTACTGGAAGAAGGGCGACGGGTAAGACGGATCAAAGATGGTATGGTAGAGACTGTAGCTAACCTGAGCGGCTCGATCAATAATCCAAGAAGCATCACTATGTCGCTCACAGCCGACACTATTTTTATCGGCAACGACAATGCCGGAAACAACAGTAATGTGACTGTGGCTATTTTGACAAGGGATACGGATTTCAAAGTCCAAAAAGACTATGTGCCATCCACCAATGAAACCCGCCATGTCAACTTCGCAGGGATCCATCCAATAGACGGCTCGCTGCTGTTTTACTGCTGGCCAAGAAAGCTGTATAAATGGAATGCTGTCAGCAACCGCGCTGAACTGCTTTACGATATGGCCACCGTACCGGGCATGACCGCCGATTTTTATGCTAATTTCTCTTTCTCACCCGATGGGACGAGTATGTATGTGGTGGTCAAATATCCTACGATAGTGATACTCAGGGCTCAGTATGACCGGGCTACAAAGAGTATCGTCGGTGGTTTTCAGCGTCTGGCGGGCACCGGAAGCTGGGGCGCAGCAGACGGTCAGGGTACAGCAGCCAGCTTCGATCAGCCTGCCCAAAGTATTACAGACGCACAGGGCAATATCCTGATCGCTGAAAAATACAATCACATGATCCGGAAGGTTACTCCGACAGGACTGGTGTCCCGGTACGCCGGTGATGGCGGTGCAGGCAATCAGGGCTATGTGGACGGTGGCATAGCAGGAGCCAAGTTCAATGAGCCTGAAGGCATAGCCATAGATAAAGATGGGAATATCTTCATCGCAGACCTTCGCAATTCAAGAATAAGAGTAATAAAACAGGAATAATTAAAAACAAACAGACATGATGTTAAGAATATTTTTATTACTACTATTTACTGTAGGCTCATACACCCTGTATGGACAGCAGGTAGAAGTAAAAGGAAAAGTGCTTGGTGAGGACAACCTTCCGGTGTCCGAAGTAAGCGTTCAAATAAAAGGGCGCCAGGGCGCTACGATGACCAATGCTACTGGCGACTATACCCGGACCGCTCTTCGCGGAGACACCCTGGTGTTTACTAAAGTGGGTATGGTAAAACAAGAAATCGCCTATACCGGCCAGTCCGTTCTCAATGTTAGAATGCTTTCTTCAGACCAGAATCTGGATGAAGTGGTAGTGATTGGCTATCAAAGCGTGAAAAAGTCAGACCTCACCGGCGCGGTATCGGTATTTAAACCCAGTGAAATGAAAAACACCACCGTGACAGGAACCGTAGGCGATGCCCTGGTGACCGTTCCGGGAGTAAACGTAAGAACAGGTGGTGCGCCGGGCCGTGAGGGAAAAGTAGAAATCCGGGGCACAGGTACCTTTGGCAATAGCAACCCGCTGTATGTAGTAGATGGGGTGATATCAGGTGCAAACAGAGATTTCAACTTCAATGACATCGAGAGCATCCAAATTCTGAAAGATGCTTCTGCTGCTGCTATCTATGGTTCAAGAGCAGGAAATGGTGTAATCATCATTACCACAAAACAAGGCGCAGAGGGCAAAATGAAAATTGACATTTCATCACGCCGCTCCACGCAATGGCTGCCGAGATACAATCTTACCGATAGGGAGCAATGGACCAAAATGAATGACCTTGCCTTCATGAATGCTATTGCCGATGGAAATACAAACATCAAAGGCCTGGCCAATCACTTTGAGGGCAATACCGACTGGCAATCTGAAGTGTTCAAAACAGGTATTGTAGACGATCACAACATCTCCTTCTCCGGAGGCGGTAGCGGAAGCAGATACTTCATTTCTGGAAACTACCAGACCAACTCGGGAACGACCATTGGTACCAGGAGTGAGCGTTTCACCTTGCGTTCCAATGCATCCGCCAGCCGGGATTTTGGTGATAATGTTAAGTTCACTATCGGTGAAAACATCATCTTAAGTCATTACGGTGTAGATGAGATGGATACCAATCCAATTATAGACGTGTACCGCATGCTGCCTACCATCGATATTTTCGATTCCAGAAATCATGGCGGCTATGGATTCGGCAGCGGGGCGTACGATATTACCTTTGGAACCAATCCATTCGCTAAAGAAGACTTCACGAGCACGCGCAACAGCAATCTGCGCATCAGGGGAAATGCCTACACCTCTCTTGATCTTTTCAAGATGTTTAAATATAAGTTCAATTTCGGATTTGATTTTAGCAACGACAACTACCGCTATCTGCGTAAAATAGGCTCATGGCAAGTCAATCAGCCTGTCGATCCGTCATCACTGACCAGACGCCAGGCTCAATCCAACGAATTTGTATTTGACAACACATTGGAATTCAATAAAGAATTTGACAAACATTCCATTTCGGCGGTAGTCGGTACGAGTTTCCAGCCCTTCAATTATCAGCAAGTATGGGGTGCTAAAAATGATGTGTTGACAAACAGTCTGACTGGGGCATATTATGAACAATTGGATGCGGCTTTAAGAAGTGCCAGGACCGGTGGTTTTTCAGATCTTGCTAAGCTATTCTCCGTATTCGGAAGGGTCAATTATACTTATGATGAAAAATATTTGTTCAGCGCAACGATCCGCAGGGATGAGTCATCCCGTTTTGCACCAGACTATAGGGTAGGTTATTTCCCCTCTGCCTCTTTAGGATGGCGCATCAGCAACGAATCTTTCTTTGATGTATCGTGGATCAATGATCTGAAGATCAGAGGTAATTATGGTCTGTTAGGCACCTCCAATATCGGATACTGGGATTGGGTGTCTTTAATCAGCTCATTCCCTCAGGCAAGTTTTGGTGACAATACAACATCCGTACCGGGCATGACGCAAATTCAACTCGCCAATCCTGATCTCAGATGGGAAAAGCTTTATCAGATGAACCTTGGTTTGGATGCGACTTTATTTAATAACAAATTGACCTTATCTGCAGAATATTTCATTAAGACAACAAAAGATGTGCTTACGCCTATGCAAATCCTGTTGTCTACTGGAAATAATGGAGGAAATCCTGTAGTCAACGCAGCGACCTTAGAAAACAGGGGGATTGAACTGGCTTTCAGCTGGAAAGATAAAATCGGTCAGGATTTAAGATATAATATTGATTTAAACGGCTCTTATTTGAAAAATAAAATCAAAGAGCTCGGTTACGGACGCCGTGAGTTTACGCATTGGAATACCAAATCTGTTGTTGGACAGCCTATAGGAGAATGGCATTTGATCAAAACAGATGGTTTGTTTCGCAGTATGGAGGAAGTCTATGCGCACCGCAGCAGTGCAGGTCAGCTGATCCAGCCAAATGCGAAGCCGGGAGATGTCAGGTATGTTGATTTTAATGACGACGGAATCGTGAACGATGCAGACAGGCAATATATGGGCTCCACAATTCCTAACTATCAGCTTGGGTTTAACCTGGGGCTTGATTATAAAGGTTTTGATCTCCAAATTCAAGCCACCGGCGCATTTGGTCATCTGGCCTTCAACGGGCCGCGATCTGCTTTTGACAGTTATAGTGACAACTCCAACTATCGTGCAGATTACGATCCATGGACACCTCAAAATCCAAATGCAAAAGATCCAAGGCCTATATTTTCAGATTCAAGAAATGCACGTCCTAATCAGGACCGTTGGTTGGAGAACGGAAATTATGTAAGGATCAAGCAAATTGCCCTCGGATATAATTTACCTAAATCAATTCTGGGCAATCACATCAGAGGTGCAAGGGTATATGTGAATGGTCAAAATTTAATTACGTTCACTTCATACACGGGGTTGGACCCCGAGTTCCTAAACACCAATATATGGGACCGTACGTATGATGGGGGGGCTTTCCCAAATCCTAAAGGATTTACGTTTGGAGTACAGGTATCGTTTTAATTCAAAGAAAATGAAGAAGCTATTATATATATTTTCAATTGTATGTTTGTTCAATGCTTGTAAAGTGGATGTGGAAAATCCAAACTCGATTACAAGGGACAACTTTTGGGTCACAGAAAGAGATGCTGAATATGGTGTCAATGCGATCTATAATATGTTTTACAAACCAGGAACATATGCCAGATGGATTTGGTTTAGACATGACCTGACTTCTGATGAAGGTTTCAGTCAAAGTCCCTGGGCAGAATTGCGTGAGTGGACGCAATTCACCTATAATAATTATGACTTTTCTGAAGGCAATGCCGGAACCTATAGTGATTTTTATCAGGCGATTTTTCGGGCCAATCAAGTCCTGCACTATGTGCCAAACATAGAATTTACTGATCAGGCGAAAAAATCACGCCTCTTGGGGCAGGCCTATTTCCTGCGCGGACTTTACTATTACAACCTCGCCGTACTGTGGGGGACAGAAAATAGCAGCCTTCCGATCGTACTGGAGATTTCTACTCCGGATATGCAACCCGCAGGACATACAGCTACGGAGGTTTACCAGCAGGCAATCAATGATTTTACCGAAGCGCAGAAAATGTTACCGGGAGAATGGACTGGAGTAGATAAAGGCAGGGCTACAAAAGGTGCTGCTTTAGCATTCAGAGCTAAATCCTACATGCAACTGCGTAAATGGAATGAGGCAAAGGCAGATCTGCAATGGTTGGTAGAAGGTGAAGGGCGAGGTTATTATAACCTGGTGCCTAATTATGCAGATAATTTTAATGCCCGTGAGAATAATATTGAATCGGTATTTGAAGTTCAATACTCGGATGTTAATAAAGCTCCTGCCGGTGATGGTGTTGGATCCATTGATCCAAACCTGGGCTTGCACAGGGGGCAGTTTTTTGCGCCGCCGGGTGTGGGATGGAATGACGGAGAGTTGCGTCCATGGCTGGTGACTGAATTTAAAAGAGAACGCACCGCTATTGACGGAACGGATGTTCGTTTGAAATTTACAGCATTCTATCAGGGTATGGAAGCCGACTTCGCCGACAATACCAGAATTTACAACCTCACCAGCAACAATGCCCTTTGGCAGCAGGCTAATTTCCAGGGAAGGGTGTTTTTCCGGAAGTATTCATCTACTGAACGTGGTTTTGATGATTACTATAATCCCACAAATGTTCGTGTGATCCGTTTTGCCGATGTATTGCTCATGTATGCAGAATGTATAGCGGAGTCTGGAGGCAACCTCTCTGAGGCCATAACACATGTGAATAGGGTAAGGGCGAGAGTAAATATGTCTCCCCTCGCAGTCAATCATTTTGCGGTGACGACAGACCGTGCCCGGTTCTTAAAGCGCCTGCAGATGGAAAGAGTGTTGGAATTGGCCACAGAAGGACACCGCTGGGCAGATATCAAGCGCTGGGGCCTGTTGGATAACCAGGCCGGTATTGACGAGCTGAAACAACGAGACATCGATTTTAATAAATTTGTCATCGGCCGTCACCATGTTTTGCCAATTCCTTCGAGCGAAGTGAACAACAACCCGAATGTGCAACAAAACCCGAGATATTAATCTCTGATTTAAAAGATTAGATATGAAATTACTACATTATATATCATTAAGCCTCGTATTGCTGGTTTCTATATCCTGCAAAAAGGCAAAAACCAGCGAGTTTGAGTATACCATGCCCGTATTGCTGGGCGATCCGAACATCCTGCTCCATGACAACGTCTATTATGCCTATGGCACCAATGCCTCCGATGGGATTGAAGTCTATTCATCAGATGACCTGCAGACCTGGCGCAAATCGCCCAATCTGGCATTGCATAAAAAAGATACCTGGGCCAGCAGATGGTTTTGGGCGCCAGAAGTATACTACATCGCAGAGAAAAAGAAATTCTACATGTATTTCACTGCCGATGAACACATTGGTGTAGCCACTTCAGATTCTCCGCTTGGACCGTTCACTCAGGAAAAGAAAGAATCCATGTGGCCGAATGAAAAGGCCATCGACAACTCTTTGTTTATAGATGAGAACGGTAAAGCGTATCTTTATTTCGTTCGTTTTACTGATGGATCAGTAGTATGGATGGCCGAATTGGAAAGTGACTTGAAAACGGTAAAAAGAGAAACCCTTACACGCTGCTTTGCGGTATCGCAGCCCTGGGAGACCATTCAGGGGCGCATCAATGAAGGGCCTTTTGTGATCAAACACGCCAATAAATATTATATGACCTACTCGGCCAACCATTTCGAGAGTAAATATTACGGTGTAGGCTATGCTATAGCAGACTCCCCGGCAGGTCCCTGGACCAAACATGCCAACAATCCGATCCTGCAAAAGCCAAAAGACTTTTTAGGGGTAGGTCACCATTCACTTTTTAAGGATAAGGGTAACAAGTGGAAGATCGTATACCATGCGCATTACTCACCAAATACAGTACTGCCCAGGATCATGCTCCTCTCCGACCTGAATTTCACCAATGATGCCGTTCCGGTTATGCAGATTGGTCAGGATGTGATGTCACCGATAGTATCCAAATAAGAAATATCAATACCTTAACACTTAATACACAATGAATAGAATCCTGTCCATAATTTTACTTTCCCTCAGCTGGGCCGTTGCCCATGCCGACAATCCACCGCCAAGTTCAGAATGGCGTATTTATATCAAAAAGCCAGGCAACCCGGCCAAAGCGCACGTCCTGCAGACGGAAACATCAGGGGTGCTGAAAGCTGCTGAAGCCTTGCCCGTTTCTATAAAAAGAAATACAGAAAAGACCGCTTGGGGTATGCGCATATCGGTGCAGCTGACCGCCTCAGAAACAGTTTACTACAATTTTGAGGAGATCTATAAAATTGCTTCTTTAAAACACGAAGACTGCGAATTCCTTATGCCAGGCTTCTGGTACCACCGCAACCTGCGCTCCCCGGCGGAAGCACCTTCATTTGCCACCAGTGACAGCTGGCAGGTTAGGGAAGATCGTTTGAGCGTACCGCTGACAGGCATATACAGTGCGAAAACAGGAGCCTATCATACCGTTGCCCGTATCGATAAATTCGAAAAAGAAAGCCTGACCACACACAGCAAAGGTGAGGTCATTCTATCTGGCAAAACTTCTTTGGGTTTTACCGGTTTCCGCAACATCAATGGCAATACTTCCCTGGTATTTGGCTTCCCTTATAATGAAGCGCCAAATACGTACATCCGAAAGCTGACCCTGGCCCCGCCTGTACAGGCCTTTGAAAAGCTTGAAAAAGGCGAAGTGCGCAACCTCACCTGGGAAATTAAAGAAGGTAAAGCCGCGGACTACTCCAAATTTGTAGCCGAGGTATGGAACTCTTCTTACGATCTGTTTCAACCGCAGGCCTATGCCAATGCAATGAGTGTAGAGGATGCCAAGAAGTCTTTATCAAACTTTTTCACGGAGAGTTATGTAGATCAGCACGATCTGAAATATTTCTCGGGCATACACATGCGGGTAGATGACAGCAAAAGCACAGACCTGACCGAAGTGGGCTTCATAGGCCGGGTATTGCTCAATGCCTACAATGCCCTCGAGTACGGCGAAGAAAAAGGCAATGCCGACCTGGTCAAAAAAGCCAATTCTATCTTTGACTCTTACTTGCAGCATGGATTTACAGACAATGGCTTTTTCAGAGAGTTTGTGGATTATAAGCATAAGAGTGAGACCAGGGAATACAGCATACGCCGACAGTCGGAAGGTGTATTTGCGATCCTTAACTATCTCAAATATGAGCAGTCCAAAGGCCGTAAACATCCGGAATGGGAAAATAAACTAAAAAAGCTCCTGGCCAATTTTCAGAAGCTTCAGGGCGCCGACGGGCTATTCCCGAGAAAGTTTGACAACCAATTTAAGGTTACAGACCCTTCCGGCGGCAGTACTCCCTCAGCAGTTGTGCCTTTGGCGATGGCCTATGCCTATTTCAAGAACAAGTCTTATCTGGAAAATGCTAAAAAATCAGCCCTTTACCTGGAAAAAGAGCTGATCTCCAAAGCAGACTATTTTTCATCAACACTCGATGCCAACTGTGAAGACAAAGAAGCTTCCTTATATGCTTCTACAGCGATGTACTATCTGGCGATGGTTACTAAAGGTAAGGAGCGGCAGCATTATGTAGATTTATGCCAGCAGGCCGCTTATTTCTGCTTATCCTGGTATTACCTCTGGGATGTGCCCTTTGCCCAGGGACAGATGCTCGGAGATGTTGGCTTCAAGTCAAGAGGCTGGGGAAATGTTTCGGTAGAGAATAATCACGTTGATGTATTTATCTTCGAATTCGCTACTATTCTGGATTGGTTGGCCAAAGAAAAGAAAGCACCCAAATTCGCAGCATTTTCCTCTGTTATCAAGACCAGTATGCTGCAATTGATGCCTGTAGAAGGTTCTTTATTTGACGTTGGAAAAATAGGGTATTATCCCGAAGTTGTGCAGCATACGAACTGGGATTATGGTAAAAACGGCAAAGGTTTTTACAATGATATCTTTGCACCTGGATGGACAGTAGCTTCATTATGGCAAATGTTAAGCCCGGATAGAGTAGAAGCTTTCTTTAAGGCTTATAAACTATAGTGGCTTATAAGCAGATAATTATATTCCATTCGATGCCGTCAATATGATCGGTTTGCCTGACGTGATCAATATCGTGTGTTCATGCTGGGCTACAAATCCGCCTTTTTTGCCGGTGAAAGCCCAGCCATCCGATGCCGTTTCAATAAAAGAAGATTTGGTAGAGATAAATGTTTCAATAGCTACAACAGAATCTTTTCTAAATCTTCTTTTATCATAACGGTCATAGTAATTCATGATTGAATCAGGTGCTTCATGTAAACTTCGTCCAACACCATGACCAGCTAAATCCCGAATCACTGTATATCCCGCTTTTTTGGCTTTGGTTTCTATCAATTTTCCAATATCTGCAATTCTTACCCCTCCGCTGATCAGGGCGATTGCTTCTAACAATATTTTCTGTGAAGTATCTATCAGGTGTTGTACACCCTGAATGTCCTCTCCAACAATAAATGAGCAACCATTATCAGACCAAAACCCATCGAGTTCGGCCGATACATCAATGTTGATGATGTCTCCATTTTTTAAGTTGACTTTGTCTGAAGGAACACCATGAGCAAATTCTTTGTTGACGCTAATGCAACTATAACCAGGGAATTTATAGGTTTCAAATGGGGCAGACCTGGCACCAAGGGCCTCTAGTTGTTGTCGGCCATATTCGTCTATGTCCTTTGTGGACATCCCTATCTGGGTATATTCCTTCATTTTTCGCAAGGTCAGCGCAACAGCCTCACTCACGCGCTTCATGCCCCGCAGTTCTTCTTCCGTTTTAATCACCATAAGTTAACTTCCATCAATCTGGTGCAAAGTTATGGGTACTTAAACTGTGCGCATAGTAAATATTAGACATCGTATTATTCTCCGTTCATCAACATTTGACGTAAATTTGCAGCATGCCAATAAATTATCTGAAAAAGATACAGTTAAGGGAATTTAATGAGGATGGCTACAGAATTAGTCCTTCAACAGCGATTGAATCTGTTGTCGAGGGGTTTTATGTGTTTTCCAGAGACGCAGAGGACAGCACGCATCTTATTTTCAATGATGGCTTTCCGGTGCTGGTATTTCTGCAAAGCTCTGAAGATACAGTGGTGGTCACAGGAGAAAACGGTGCTTCGGAAATTAAAGGGTCATGGGCAAGTGCTGGCTCCATTAAGAATGTTTACATAAAATACAATAACCATACAGACCAGGTCTTTATCGTTCGTTTCTATCCGGGTGCTTTCTATCGATTATTCGGTTTAAATGCTCCATATTTTAGAAATCATCCTGTCGCCCCATTTGACTGCATTGCGGAGCGCAACAACTTCGGTATAGAAGAATTTTTCAGATGCAATTCCATTGAAGAAAAGATAGCATTTATCGGTGCCTATGTTCAGCATTCTTTTACGGGGATAGATACGCCTGAAATCTTACATAGAACATTGGATTACATCCATAGAATAAAAGGGAACAGCACAGTGCGAAATGTAACCAGGGATGCTGGTGTGAACTATAAGTGGCTGGAAAGGACCTTTACGCAGTATATCGGACTTTTACCCAAAGAATACATTCAGCTCCAACGCTTTATTCATGCCTATCTTGAATTGGTTGGAACTGAAGAAGTGGATCTGATGCGGATCGCTATATCAAATGGGTATTACGATTCAAACCACTTTCTGAAAGATTTTAAAGCTTATACCGGCAAAACACCATTGGCATACCTGAAGTTCAACTACAGCCCGGCCTCTGTCCGTTAAGTTGATCACCAACTGTTGTCTTTATCTTTTAATTGCAATATTAGTTCTTCAGGTTTTCGTTGACAAAGTTCTGGGCATACTTTCTGATCATTTCCCGCACTTCTCTAAACTCTTCCATAACCTCTTCATCGGTTCCTTTGGCTTTTGCCGGGTCAGGGAAATTGTAATGCAGCTTAACGGCATTGGTCGGGAAATAAGGGCAGCTTTCCTTGGCATTGTCGCAAACCGTAATCACAAAGTCAAAATCAATTCCGGCGTATTCATTCACGTTATTAGAGGTATGGCGGGAAATATCTATGCCGTCTCTTTTCATGATCTCAATGGCTTTTGGGTTCACTCCATGAGTTTCAATGCCTGCGCTGCAGATCTCGGCTGCATCACCCGAGAAATGCTTTAAATAGCCTTCTGCAATCTGACTACGGCAACTGTTGCCAGTGCATAGTACGAGTACTTTTTTCATATCGTATTAGCAGCATCCACCACCCGGCGTACAAGCTGATCCGGAAGCGAGATTTATCATTTCTATTTTTTGTTTTTCGGCAGGGACACCACATTTATCCATTGCAAGACATGCAGTTTTCTTTGCAATCAGCAGGAAGTTCTCGCCATCATATCCTAAATCATATTTTCCAATGGTTTCTGCCTGGTATTCCACTTCGATTTCCAGGTCTTCCATTCCCAATACCTTTTCCGAAAGGGAAATGATGTTCAGCAATTTGCCTGCTTTCAAGCGGTGCTCATAGTCATCCGCATCCCATAGCTGGAAGTTCGCCACCTTCTCATGACGAACCTGACCTCCACAGTCGATGAAGTCCCTGGTAATAATGCCCACTTCGGTCACATGGAAATGTTCTGGCACTGTTTCTCCGTTTTCTACCTGGAAATTAACTGCTTCAGCAGTAGCCAGGATCGATTTGATTTCTGATAGTTTCATGTCTTTTATATTTATGTATCGTAATTTTACGATAGGTTTGTTCAAAAAAAGGGGTTAACAACAATCCTTTGGATCCACATAGGAACCCATAAAATCTCCAAACAGCTTCTGCAGAAGGCTCCAGGTACCCGGCTCTATACAATAGCAGACCTTCACACCTTCAATCGTACCCTGAATAATGCCTGCGTTTTTTAGTTCTTTCAGATGCTGGGAAATGGTGGCCTGGGCTAAACCAAGTTCTTCCACCAGATCACCACAGATACAGGCCTTAGCAGAAATGATCTGTTGCAGTATCGCAATGCGTGCAGGATGCGCTATGGCCTTTAGCAGCAGGGCCAGTTCATTTTGCTCTTTAGAGAATATTTCTGTTTTTGTAAGTCCCATAATAATGTATCGCAATATTACGATTAGTTTATGTGTTTTGCAAGTAAGCCTATGTAATTATTTGATTGAATTGACAAAGCAAGGGAGGATACGTCACTGCGGTCTCTAAATATGGGCCGTGGTGGCAGCGCGTCGGTAAGGGTATTGGTATCTTTGCTCGATATAATAAAGATTTTCGTAAATTTGAAGTCTAGACAGGGATTGATGATAAAATTGTATGTAGTGGGATATCCGTTGGATATCGAGGAAGCGGAACTCTTGGAGATATTTTGCTTTCATGGGATGGTGCACAGCATTTCGTTGCTGAGGGATAAATATTCCGGGCAGCATAAGGGATTTGGCTTCGTGGAAATGACGGATCAGATAGGCGCGGACCGCGTGATTGCTGCGGTAAACGGATTGGTGATCAGGGGAAGAAAGCTGACGGTGAAATTGGCAGATGAAAACCGTGGGGAGAAGCCGAGGGAATTTAAGCCCAATAGATTTGGCTCGGGCAGAGAACAGGTTACCCAACAACAGGCAGGTGAGACATCTAAAAATAAACGGCCCAGAAAATTGGTTTCAAATCCCTTTAGGGCTGATAAATAGCCTGTTTGGATAGCTGGAGAGCACTATAAATTTGTCTGAAGAATAGACGGCGATGGCTGGCTTAAATATTCAGAAGGCGTAAGCGATGTACATTTTTTAAAAGCCCTGTAAAACGATGCACGGCTGTTGAAGCCAGCTTCGTATGCAATGGCTTCAATAGTCATCTGGTTTATTTTGTTGCTCAACAATTCTTTGGCTTTATCCACCCTTTTTTCATTAATCAGGTCAAAGAAATTTTTATTCATCTCTTTGTTGATGGCAGCAGAGATCTTTTCGGTAGAAATATTCATACCCTTCGCCAGGATACCGATGGTTAGGTCGGGATTTGTATACATACCCGATTGCATAAGGTATTCTTCAATGCCTTGTGCCAGAACCTGTAATTCCCGCTGCGGCACAACAACTGATTTTATCTCATCTGGTATCATTTCCTCATGCGCCGGCAGTGTATCCTGCAGGAATTGTCCATAGGTTTCTGTAGTGAAAATGGTATGATGCCGGAAGGTATAAAACAAAATGAAAAAATAAATGAGTGTAATCAGGCAGGGCAGGTATAAATATTCTACCAGATGCTGTGGTAAAATAACATATAAAATACATGTGGTCAGCGTGAGGATGCCGCCCAGGACGACAAATTGGGTGATAAACATTAATTTAGTTTTTTCAAAGTTTGATAACGTCCTGACCAAACGTTTTTTATATTGAACGGTTTTGACAGCTGAAGCGATTACGCTGGTCAAAATAGTAAGCATTCCAAATATATTGATCATTGTCATTTGCCAGGGCAAAGGCTCACTCAGCAAAGACATCGCAAAGCCGGGACGTTCCGGTGCCGGGAGCATCAGGTAAGTCGCCGGAAAGGATAGCCCAAAAATTGATAGGAGGAAAGCAATAAGCCATATCGGATGTTTCCAGGTGATCGCAGACCCCGTGAATAAACAGGTATAGGTGAAAAATAAGGGTCCAAAAAACGAGGATGTACACCAGGATAGAAAAAACAGGTAGGGGAAATCTGTAAAGTAACCCCCTGCAATAGTAGCATTACCAAGGAATGAAATAGCGGTATCCAGTAATATAAGGGCAAGTATCTTGTTGGGAAGGGTGTTGTTTTTTCTAAAAAAGAAGGCAATAAACAGGATGATTAAATTAAGCGCAAGACAAATATTTAAAGCGAACATATTTCCTTTTAAGATCTGTGCTAAAGTAAAAAAAAATAGTACTAAATTTGATAGCTAATATTACCCTGTTATGCAACAACCATTGATGGTGATGAATTAAATTTTGATGCCAAAGCTTAACCCCAGTTTTCTGAGCGATCCTTCTTTAAAAAAGAAAAGAACCTTTTGGTTTGAACTGACAGGGAGCCCGGCGATGTTTTCTTTGGAAAGCAGGATATTTCATTCCATCAGTGTCGGTCTGATCGCTCTGGTCAGCATATACATCCCTTATAATTTGTATGCCGGGCTATACATTGCTTCAGTATCTGCTTTGATCATTGGCCTGGTATTTTCTTATCAGTATTACAATTCCAGGTTTCGCGGCAAGCCGCACAGCAATACGGTATTCGGTTTAACCGGTATTATAATTTTCAGTGTCAATTATTTTTCCAATTCGGGTATCAATGGCTCTACCGACGTCATATGGCCTGCATACCTCTTGCTGGTTTTCGCCATTTCGCCTTATAACCAGCACGGAAAATGGTTGTCCCTCTATGTGTTGTGTTTTTTGGCCTTGCATATTGTAGAATACTATTATCCTGCTCTTGTCAAACATCCTTTTGATGTGGGGAAAGGTCAGTTTATTGACCGGATTACCACATTTCCTATTCCTGTTGTGGCCATTTATATCATCATTGGGTTCATCAGGCGTAGTTATGACAAAGAGCGGGAAGCTGCCGAAGAAAAGACCATCGCTGTTGAAGCGAGCAAGGAGAAGATCCTATTGCAGAAAGATCAGCTGGAGCAAAGCAATATAGAAAAGAACAAACTGATGTCCATCATATCGCACGACCTGCGGACACCCTTGGTGAACATCCAGAGTTACCTGGAATTGTTGAATGAGAATGCCCTGGACAGCAGCGACCGCGTGATGTTAGAAAAGGGCCTGCTGATATCCACCAACAATGCGATGGACATGCTTTCCAATTTGTTGCATTGGTCGAAATCTCAAATGGAAGGCCCTTATGTACATCTGTCTGATGTAAACCTCCTTCATGCTTTGACTGCTACACTTGAAATGGAAAAACTGCACGCCTTGAAAAAGGAGATCTCCCTCGGTTATCATATTCCGGCCCAGGTGGAGGTGGTAGCAGATGTGGATATGCTCCAGTTGGTGGTGCGCAATCTGGTCAGCAATGCGGTTAAATTTACCCCAAAAGGGGGGATGATCGGTATCGATGCCCTAATGCTCTCCGGCGAATGCAAAATAACGGTTAGCGACAATGGAAACGGGATTCCGGAAGATAAGCAGGAGCAGATTTTTTCCATTAAGTCGGAACCGGCCTTTGGTACCAATAATGAAAGAGGCGTGGGTTTAGGCCTTGTTTTATGTAAGGAATTTATAGAGCGTCAGGGCGGCAGGATCGGTTTTGAAAGTACTCCGGGCATGGGTTCCAGCTTTTTCATTTATGTGCCCTTAAAGTCTTTGTAACTCTAAAAATAGAAGCTAGCTTGTCTTTTTGTAATTCAGTATCGCCCAGCTGTTCAATACAATGGCCATTGCAGTGATGATACCAAATTGTGCCCATATATCGGTAAACCCGCTGCCTTTCAAAACTACCATCCGTACGACTTCAATAAAATGAGTAACCGGATTGAATGCGGCGATCACTTTTGCCCAGCCCGGCATTCCATCTATGGAGGTCAGTAATCCACCCAACAAAATGAAAACCATCATAAAAAAGAACATGATCAGCATGGCCTGCTGCTGCGTATCGCAATACGTGGAGACCAGCAAACCAAAACCAAGGATGGCGGGTAGATAGATCCAGAGAAAAAGATACAAAAGCGCGATACTTCCCAATGGTATAATTCCGTATATAAAGAAAGATACGAGCAGACCCAGTGTAAACACCACGTTGCCGATGATCCAAAACGGGATCAATTTACCCAGGATAAAATGATGTTTCCGAATGGGCGTCACGTTGATCTGTTCGATGGTACCGGTTTCTTTTTCCTTGACAATATTCATCGCGGATAAAAACCCGGTAATCATAGTCACCAGGAAGGCGAGTATCCCCGGCACCATAAACAAATGATACATCTGCAGGGGATTATACCAGTTGGAAGCAGAAACTTCAATTCTGGCAGAGGTACCGCTTTTTGAATAAGGGACCAGCTGCGTTCTGATGTCATCATTATACATCCTGATGATGTTGCCCAGGTAGGCAGCGCCCAGATTGGCCTTCATACCATTGATGGCATTGACAGCGATAAACAATTTTTGCCTGTTCTCCCGTACCAGGTTGCGTTCAAAACCAGGAGGAATCTCCAAAACAAGATCGGCCTTGTCCTGTTCTATCAGTTTAAGGCCTTCTTTGAAAGAGCTTTGATAACCGATCAACCTAAAGTACCTGGAGGCACCAAGTACGCCGGTCAGTTTTTGGGAATAGCTGGAATGGTCATGGTCTACTATAGCTATATTGATGTTTTTAACCTCATAATTTGCTGCAAGGGGGAGAACGATCAACTGGATGACCGGCATAGCGATGATCATGACCAGAATGGCTCCGTTTCTGAAGATCTGCTTAAATTCCTTAATCAGTAAAAATTTGATTGTTCTCATTCCAGGCGTATTTTAAAACTTTTAACACTCACAATCAACAGCACAGTCGTAATTCCGATAAGAATCAGGGTCTCTTTCCAGATCCCCATAAAGCCCAAGCCCTTAATCATAATGGCTTTCGCGATGATGTAAAACCATTTTGCGGGGATGATATTGGAAATGACCTGCAAGGGTACGGGCATATTTTCTATGGGAAACATAAAACCGCTGAAGAGGATCGTCGGGATCAGCATACCCATCAGCGACACCAGCATAGCGACCTGTTGAGAGCTTGTTTTTATAGATATAAAGATGCCCAGTGTAAGACAGGTGATGACGAACAACATACTTTCTGCAAAAAGCAGTGCAATACTGCCGGTAATGGGCAGGTGGAGCACAAAAACGCTGAGCAATAAGATGGTGGTCACATTGATCATGGACAGCACGAAGTAAGGGAATGCTTTGGTTATGATCACCATGATGGGTTTAAAAGGAGAAACCAGCAGAATTTCCATGGTGCCTGTTTCTTTCTCTTTAACGATGGAAATAGCGGTCATCATCACACACACCAGCATCAGCACGAGGGCCATTACCCCAGGTACAAAATTAGGGGCATCCTTCAGCTGCGGGTTGTACAGCATCCTTATTTCTGGTATGATCTGGTAAGGGACTGCCGCATTTTGTTTCAGCTGTATTTGATAATCTTCAATGATTGAACTTACATAGTTCCTGACTGCATTTGCGGCGTTGGGATCTGAGCCATCGGTGATTACCTGCACCTGGGCATGATTGGAATGGGCCAGGTCATGGCTGAATCCGGCGGGAAAGATTACTGCCATTTTTAACTTCCCTTTTTTGAATTCCTGTTCGATCTGGCTGGCTTTCGTCAACGATCGTTCTACATCAAAATAGCGGCTGGCATCTATCTTTGCGGTCAGCTGTATCGACAGTTCATCTTTTGCATAGTCCAGGATCATGATCTTTGCATTCTTGACCTCGTTGGTCAGCGCAAAGCCGAATATCAGGATCTGTGAAATCGGCATACCAAACAGTATGAACAGCGTTTTTCGGTCTCTGAGTATGTGGGCGAATTCTTTTTTTATGAATGTCCTGAATTGTTTCATAGCGCTGGTTTATTCACTTCTTCTGGCTCCCCTGGCCAACTGATAAAATACTTCGTCCATGGTTTCTGCTTTGAATTGGATTCGGAGCGCCGCTGGCGTATCCAGTGCCTCTATCTTTCCATCCACCATGATGGATACCCTGTCGCAATATTCAGCCTCGTCCATGTAGTGGGTCGTGATGAAAATGGTAATGCCCCGCGCAGCGGATTCATAGATCATGTCCCAAAACTGGCGCCGGGTAAGTGGATCCACCCCGCCGGTAGGTTCATCCAGAAAGACTATTTTTGGTCCATGCAATACTGCCACGGAAAAGGCAACTTTTTGTTTCCAGCCGGTAGGGAGGTGTCCTACCAGTTTCTTTGCTTCTTTCTCCAGGCCCAGGCGGTCAATCAGTTCTTCACTTTTGGCTTTAATCTGCTGATTGCTCAATCCGTAAATGCCGCCATAGTAACGTATATTTTCCAGAATGGTCAGGTCATCGTATAATGAGAATTTCTGTCCCATGTAACCAATATTCTGCTTTAGCTCCTGAGCTTGTGTCTGTATATTATAACCGCCCACTATTGCACGGCCCGAAGAGGGTGTCAACAGTCCGCAGAGCATTTTCATCGCGGTCGTCTTTCCGGCGCCATTGGCCCCCAGGAAGCCAAAGATTTCCCCTTTACAGACCTCAAAGGTAATGCCGTCTGTAGCTGTAAAATCACCGAAACGCTTGGTCAGCCCTTCCACCACGATGACCTGCTCCTTATTGTGCTTTGACATACTCATTTCTGTTTAAAAGGTTGATGAAACAGTCTTCAATATTCGGGGCAATAGGCTTTATTTCAATATCCCTCAGGCCCTGTTCCTGCAGATAGCCCGTCAGTAAGTTATCCTGCAGCGTGTTTTTAAAAGACACGTGTGCATACTCGCCAAAGGCATATACGCTCAAAACCTGTTCGTGTTTTCTCAAGCTTTGGAGCAATTGAAACATGTTGTTTGCTTTAATCGCATACAATGGATCAGGATAGCTATTTACGATATTTTGTGTATGATCAACAGACAAAATTTCCCCTTCCTGCATCAGTGCGATCCTGTCGCATTTGTCTGCCTCATCCATGTATGGCGTAGAGACCACAATCGTAATGTTCTGATCTTTTAGCCGCTTGAGCATGCCCCAAAATTCTTTTCTGGAAATCGGGTCAACTCCCGTAGTCGGTTCATCCAGGAACAGGATGGAAGGGCTATGGATCAGGGCACAGCAGAGCGCAAGTTTTTGTTTCATCCCACCCGACAATTTTCCTGCCCTTCTGTTTTCAAATGGGGCGATCTGACTATAAATATCCTCAATTAAGTGGTAATTGGCCCTTATTGTAGTTTTGAATACTGTCGCAAAGAACTCGAGGTTTTCTTTGACTGTCAGATCAGGATACAGGGAGAACTTCCCCGGCATGTAGCCAACTTTCTGTCTGATCCGGGCATAATCTTTCACAATATCCAATCCAATAACCTCTGCATGTCCGCTGTCCGGAAGATACAAGGTCGTGAGCATTCTGAACAGCGTTGTTTTCCCGGCGCCATCGGGGCCGATAATGCCAAATATTTCTCCCTGGTTCACATCAAAGGAAACAGATTTAACGGCTATTGTTTTCCCTTTGTCGAAGCTTTTGCTGAGCCGGTCTACCTTTAGTGCTACAGTCATGCCGCTACTTAGTAAATGAGAGGTCTCCGTACATACCTATTTTGAGATAGCCGTCATTTTTAACCCTGATTTTGATGGCATACACCAGGTTGGCCCTTTCATCCTTCGTCTGAATCGTTTTTGGGGTAAACTCTGCTTTGCTGCTGATCCACTCCACCGTTCCGGGATAGGTCTTGTAAGTCTCTTTTCCGTCGGCTACGAGTACCCTGACCTGCTGACCGGTTTTGATCCCGCCCAATTGATCGCCTGTTACGTATGCACGTAAGATAATGGTATTCAGCGCAGCCACTTTATATAGTGGTTTTCCGACTGCGGTCTCCTCGCTGACCTCCGCGTATTTGGTCAGTACAGTGCCCGCTACCGGGTTTACAATGCGGCATTTGGCCAGCTGGTCGTTGACCTGCTGGATCTGTACACGCAGCGGTGCCGATTCCTGTGTGATGCTGCCTGCACTGATTTCGAGTGCCGATTGCTGGGCTGCGATCTGCCTTTTGATGATGGCCACCTGTGCCGTGGCATCGTCCAGTTGCTTGGGCGTAGCTGCGTCGGCCTTTACAAGACTGGCTGTACGTTTTTGCTCATGCTCGGCCTGGCGCAATTGTTCGCGCAAGGCAGCGGTCTGGGCCACGATATCCGGCTTGCGACTTAATACGGCGCCTATCTGTGCTTCCAGCTGCTTCTTCTTGAGGTAAAGCTGGAGGCTGTCTATATAGCCTACTGTTTGTCCGGCCTGCAGGGTTTGCCCCTCCTCCAGATCGAGTACCTTAATGCTGCCGGTAGCTTCGGCCGAGACAATGGTTTCTACGGCTTCGAAAGTTCCCGAGGCGTCGTAGGTGTCTTTGGTGTTCTTGCAGGCCGGCAATAGCGGGATTAGTGCCAGGAATACGATTCTTTTCATGCGCTGTTCGTTATGGATTTTTTCCGGTTGTAGTTTGTTTATTGTATTGCGCCAGCAGCAGCTGAATTTCATGGAGGATCTTGTTCTGCTTGGCCTGGTCTTCAGCATTCACTTCCCGCAGATAATCGCTGGTATTGATCACCCCATTTTCCAGTTGGGCAGCAGCGGCTTTTTTAACGCTCCCGCGCAAGGCGATGATCTCGTCATCAGCCGATAAAAGGCTGCTTAGTTTGTCCAGCTCTGCATCCTGCTGTTTCAACTGAATATTGGTGTTCAGCAGGAAAGTTTCTTTTTGAAGGTTGATGCCCTTGCGGTTTACCTCAATGATGGCCTTTTCATTTTTATTGGTGTAGAATCCTGATAAAGGCCAGGTCATCCGTAATCCCCCTATTGCGAAAGGCTCCGTGCTGGTGCTGAGCATATTGAGTGCGGGTTTGCCTATCCCACCCTGCACAAACAGGTTAAATTTGGGCAGGTTTCTGGCTGCGACGGTACGTTCCTGTATATCCAGGCCTTTAAGCTGGTCGTTGTAGAGGGCCAGCTCCGGTCTTCCGATCTGATTGTCCAGGGACTTTGATGCACTGCGTTCAGGCTTCAGCAAATGGATCTGCTCATCCATCGGTCTGTTCATAAACAAAGCGAGCATGTCCACAAAGCCTTTGCGGGTAAACCGGAGTTCAATACCCCGCTGCGTGGCTTTCAGAAATTCAGCCTTCAATATATTGACACTGCTTTTAAAAGCGGTACCATTAGCGATTAGTGCCTCTGCTTTATTAATGCCCAACTGGATATCTTTTTTCAGCAACTCATTCTGTTGGGCCTGTTCATCAATGACGAGGATACCAAAAAAAAGCTGATTGATTTTTTCTCTGATCCTGTAGAGTTCCACTTCCAGTTTTTGGGTCTCTACCACTGCATTGATCCGGATGTTCTCCTGTTGCCGTCTGACCATCCCACCATCATACAGGACCTGATTGGCTTCTGCGAACACTTTATACTGGTCTTTACTCAGCTCGGGTATAGACATTCCCGGAAGTTGAAGCGGGATTTTGGTAACATCCGTCTGATAGCTGACCTGCCCATTGATCGTTAACTGGGGCAGATAGGCTTTTGCCGCATTTTCAATAGAGTACCCGGTACTTTTGCTGATCAGTTCCAGCTGTTTGACCAAGGGGTAATTTTCACGGGCAGCCTTGTAGCACGCTTCAATGCTCAACAGGCTTTGTGCCTGTGCATGAAGTGTATGACATACAAAACAAATGACGATAGTGTAAAATATTGATTTCATTCCAGTTATTTGTTATTTTGTTTTAATCATTTGATTAATGCTTTGGCAAATTTTTTTATTCTACTTTCAGCATGGCTTCAATCCATAACGGGATCATTTTTTTACGTTCTTCCATCAGTGCATTGAAATCGTTTTGCTGAAGTTCTCCCACTATTTTCAGGATCGGACTTGCTGCAAAAGGAAATATGGTGATGCTTAGAATATTCATGATGATGTGGAAGGGATTTAATTTGTTGCCCAGTGCTTCCCGAAGCTGTGCGTAAAAATTTGAACGGAGGATGATTTCTTTGAAGTTCATGTCTACGGCAAGTTTTTCCGGATTTGCTTTTATTTCGGTTAGGATAAACAGGGGCAGATCGGGGTTTTTTTCCAGCATGTTGATGTAATTCTCCGCGATTACCGTTAGTTTGGCTTTTAAAGTCATCGATTCATCGTTTAGTACTCCGCTTATCCCTTTTAAAAACCGCTGCATATTTTCCTTCATGATGATATCAAACAAGTTTTCCTTACTACGGAAATAATAATTCAACAAGGCCAGGTTCAGCCCCGCTTCCTCGGCTATATCCCTGGTGCGCGTAGCTGCAAACCCTTTTCTTGTAAAAACAACATGTGCTGCTTCCCTGATCTTTTCTTCCGTGGAACTGTCAGCCACGACTTTTCCTTTCTTAGCCATATTGTAGTTATTATTATTTAGGTGAGACAAATGTAAAAGATTAATTTAAATTAATCAACATTTTTAATCATTTGATTAAATATTTCTTAATCTGGCTAAAGAAGAAGCTGAGGGGCTTATTTTCCAAGGTTTTTATTATTTTTTATTGTTGTTTGAGGTTCGTTGCCGCTTTGTTTTTTCCTTTAGTGGCTTTATTCTGGCCCTGCCTTTTGGTATTTATTGCTTTGGAAGGCTGCTGTTGTGCCAGTTTTCGGATATAGATATGCTTGGAATTTCCCTTTCCGCTTTCGCGTTCATCGACCTCAAACCGTTTAATGCTTTTGATGAGCGGGAGCAATTTAGAAAACCCATAATTACGGGAGTCGAAATCGGGTTTTTTCTTCATCATCAAACTGCCAAGATCGCCCAGATAAGCCCATCCATCTTCATCCGCAAGATCTGAAATACTGTCGGCAAAGAGCTTAATCGTTTCCGGGTCAACCTTACTCAGCGGTTGTGCTTCGGCCGTTTTAGCATTGGTTACAGTCGTTGCAGCGGCGGTGTCTTCAGACAGCATCGGTTTAGGTTTCAGGATCTCGATATAGATAAATTTATCGCAGGCGGTAATAAAAGGGGCAAGGGTTTTCTTTTCGCCGATGCCGATCACCTTCATTCCGGCCTCACGCAGTCTGGTGGCCAGCCTGGTAAAATCACTGTCGCTGGAGACGATACAAAAACCGTCTACTTTTCCGGTGTATAAGATGTCCATTGCATCAATAATGAGTGCACTGTCGCTGGCATTTTTGCCTTGGGAATAGCTGTATTGCTGAATAGGGGTAATGGCATTTTCCAGCAGCACTTTTTTCCACCCGGAGACCGTAGGCTTGGTCCAGTCTGCATAGATCCTTTTAAACGTAGGCGTGCCGTACTTTGCGATTTCTTCAAACATTTCCTTCACATTGGCATAGGGCACATTATCTGCGTCTATCAATACGGCAAGTTTTAAGTCCCTTTCAGTTTTCGTGATCATATTGTTTTGTCTGATATATTTCTAACTGTTGCGCTGACATTAACGGGTGTAAGCGAGCCCGGATTTAAAGGTACTATTTAAAACTGATGATATCAGTCATACCGCCCAGGGTTTCATTCAGCCTTAATAGATATTTCTTTTTTCCGGATACCTGCCAGACCACAGTCAAGGTATCGTGGTCCTTGCTGACCTGCAGCCGGTCAATACGCAAATCTTCTGAATTTAAGCGTTCTTCCAGCACTTGTATCTGGCTGAAATCTGCATTCCTGAACGTTACGCTGATCATTTTCTGCCTTTGCAGCTTTCCGATAAAGCGTTCTACGCGGCTCATCATGAGCAATATGCCCAGCGTGAGCATGGTGAATACGAAAGCGAGGGCATGGTATCCTATCCCGGTGGTCATCCCTATGGCTGCTGAAGTCCAGATCACGGCAGCGGTGGTCAGTCCCCGGACAGAGAATTGATCTTTGAAGATCACACCTGCGCCAATAAAACCGATACCGGTGATAATATTTGCCGAAATTCGATCATCAGCTCCCGCACCATGACGGGACACGATGGTAAAAATAGTGGAGCCGAGCGTAATCAGCACGATGGTCCGAAATCCTGCGGACTTGTTTCTATATTCTCTTTCAAAGCCAATAATCCCGCCACAAAGCACCGCCATAAGCATGCTGAAGAGATCTTCGTTTCCAATAGTAAAGTCCATAATCCTATAACTTCTTTTTACAAAGATATGTTCTGTTGCGAAACTTTTTTCGAAGAATTAAGGCCGGATGATTCCATGTCCAAACCATCGCCTTACTGACTGTATTTTACTGAACTGCTCAGATTTTAGGTTCCAGGAATTCAGATATGGCCAATAGATAATCATTTGGGATATCTTCCAGGCCGAGGTTGTTCATCTGATGCAATTTATGGTTTTTTGAATCGGTAAAGAGCCCTCTGTTGGGATCGAATACGAGGTGGCCAGTGTCAAATTGACGTTCCTGTCTGGAGTTGATCAGCCGGGTAGATTTTAGCTCCATTTTTCGGATAGACAGATCGGATTTGCGGATCAGCAGGGATTGAAACCTTCTGATTTTTTTCGGCCCGTTTTTTACGAGCTGCGAAATTTCCATCACACAAAGTTTGGGGTTGTCAAGAAAACTGTGGCATTCAAAGGATAATTGCATACACTGGTATAACCACAATTGATGCCACAGCCAATTTTCTGCATTCAGGCTGAAATAGGGCAGTTGAATACTAAATCAGTGTGTGAAGGATTCCCTTTGCGGGGAATTTTTTTTCGCATATTTCCCCTGAAACTTACCGGCTCAAGCTTATAAAGCTATGCTGTTCTGAGATCAGGCAGGTCCAGGTTAATTTTCGGGTTGTTCAGTTTAGCTATTACATTTCTTACTTTAATGATGGTTTGAATATTTAATGTCGCTGGGATAGAAAATGATTCGATCTGAATGCATATGTCGGGGAATTTTTTAATAAGTTGGGACAAAAGTATTCAGTTCTGATGCCGTTATTTGACTATAATGGGAGTGTTGCGCGCAAATATTTGTACGGTTAACAAAAAAATTGTGTAGCTGTATGCATATCAGTGAGAGATTCTACTCTGTGCTTACGCTGTGTTTGCTATGTGTTCGCTGCAGCAAGTGGGCAAAATAGGGGCAAAGCAGGGGGACAATAGGGGTTGATTCGGTGGCCGGCCTGTCAACCCCCTATGTGCCCTTTGCGTCCCCCTGTGATGGGCTTTAGAGGAAGCGAACACATAGCAAACACATACTGGAAACAGCGAATGAACTATGGGGTTCCTGCTCTTTAGACCAAGTTTAGTTGCGGAGTCAGAGGACTACTATCGCCGAAATTCCCAGTATGCTAAATGTTGATAGATTTGTCAATTTAATTGTCTGAAAATCAATTTTTTGAGTTGTTGTGCAAGGATTTTGCTGTTTAACGGTTTATAGTCTTTAGTAATTACATTCGCCGTATAAATACTGGAATACTATGCCAAAAGAAACTTTCGTACTACCCAAATTACCCGAGGAGACGGATGCCGAGACTCCACGCAAAAAGAATGACATCATTTTTAAAGGAGCATTTGAGGACTATTTTGTTTACCTTCTCCGTTTTACCTATCCTGATGCAGATCAGATTTTCGATTTCGAAAAAGGCATCATATTTATGAATACCGAACTCGCTGAGATCAATATTGATCCCGGGCTGGCTGGAGGAACCACCCGGGCAGATCTGCTGGCTAAAGTTTTTATGAAAGATGGTACCGAACAATGTTTCTACCTGCATATCGAAATACAGGCTCAAACCAGAACCTCTTTTTCTGAGCGTGTGCTGGGCTACTACATTCGCCTACGTGACAGATACGGCCCGTCTGTGGTTTCACTGGCTGTTTATACAGGTAAAAAAAGTCAATTGCGTCCAAATATATATCAATCCAGTGTGTTGGGGACAGAGCTGAGTTTCAAGTTTCATACCTATCAGATCTTTGATCATACCGAAGAAGAGTTGCTGGCAATGAACAACCCTTTTGCCCTGGCGGTAGTCGTGGCTCAACAGGAAGCGCTAGGCGATAAACTAAACGATAGTGACCGGCAGGCTACACGGATGAAGATTATAGATGCGATGAAAGCCAGCGGGAAATTTGATTCGGTGCAAATCACGAACTTTGTACGATTTTTGAACAAAATAATTATTATTGAAAATAAGGAATATAACGATATATTTGATCAACAACTTAAAGAATTAACAGGAGGAACGGTAACCATGGGACTTGCAGAAACTTTAAAAATGCTGGATAGGGAAGAAGGCATTGAAATTGGAATTCAAACCGGAATTCAAACCGGAATTCAAAAAGGAATTAAAAAAGGCGAAGCTATTGCGCGCCATGATGTTGTATCGAACCTTATTACAAAACTAGGCCTTTCCGATGAGCAGGCTGCCGATGTTGCAGAAGTTTCTGCAGCCTTTGTTAAAAAAGTCCGTAAAGAATTAGAGACTAAAAAATAATACTATCAAAATAATATAATACCTCGGCGAGGTTTGAGATTGAGCACGATTATTACATAAAAACGTATCCTGTGTAAACGTTTTTGTGTGATAATCGTTTCTTTGATGACACGATAGAGGCATTTTCTCTGCGATACTGACCGACGGTACATACTGATCGATAAAAGATTACTTTAACTCAGCAGGTACTCATGTGCGGGGATGGCATGAGATGATTTTTCTAATTTGGGGAGTGTAAGCGCTAAGCTATGAAAAATAATTCCAGATGATTTTGTGGTCATTGCTTAAATTTTTCCTTAAATTAGACAAAGGATAAAAAAACTGGATGACTGCTTATGGTATGTATACGGATCAGGAACTGACGGCTTTGCTGAAGCAAGGGGATGAGCGTGCGTTTGACCGTTTATTCCGGAAATTTTACCCCTCTTTGTGTTTTTTCGCCCGGAGGTATGTGTCTGTTCAGGGGCAGGCGGAGGAAGTGGTGCAGGATACAATGGTTAAATTGTGGCAGCGTCACAGTGATTTTGACAATTATCAGGCGGTCAAGGCCTTTTTGTACATCAGTATCAAGCATGCCTGTCTGGATGGTGTGGAAAGTGAACAGAGGAAATTAAACCGGGATACAAACTGGTATATGCAGCAGGAGCATTTGGAGCATGGGGTTGAAGAGCATATTATCCAGTCTGAGGTGCTGATGGAGATCAGTCAGGCCATAGCGATGCTACCGGAACAGTGCCGGAACATTATGAAAATGAGTTATGAGCAGGGGATGAGTGGTAAAGAAATCGCGGAGGCCATGCAGATTACGGTCAGTACGGTCAATAATCAAAAAGCCAGGGGGATATTGCTACTCAGAAAGATATTGA